>OLQI01000018.1_pt1 | contig 210095 bp, 220 predicted proteins | sample 1672171 | NCBI WGS metagenome assembly OLQI01 (sample SAMEA3136655, study PRJEB25190) | human gut metagenome
GGGTAATAAAATAGCCGTCCAATAAGAACGGCTGGAAATAGAAAAGGAACGTCATGTTAGGCGTTCCATAGTCTATAAGTTATTCAATTTTTTCTTGTTTCAATACTGATGTGCTGTACCATATCTTTGCATATCTAGGAAAACTTGCGTATCAAGGCTCATTCGTTAGTAGTAAATAAGTAGTAAATTGATGTGTTTGTTTCCTTGAAAATGCTGATAGATACTGTATTTTAGCGGATAATCAGATTTTTATTGTGTTTTTAGTAATAAAAAATATTGCTTTTGTTATCAAAAATAGAAAGACAAAAGATCAAGATGCCAAACATCAATTTGACTATGACATAAAACGTTCTTTATTTATGTTACAAGCAAGTGAAGATGATAGCTTTTCTTATATTAAACAAAATTTCAAAAAACGTTTAAGAAGATTATGTGGAAGTGATTTTCAAAGAAGAAAATATATAACAAGCTATGTAAATGTTTATCAAAGTCATGTTTTAGAAACAAAGGAAGGATTGTCTTTAACTTCTAAAGAATATCATAAAGTTATTTTAAGTACGATTTGGGAAGGGTTTATACATATTATTTCATGGATCAGTTTTAATTTTGGATGTACTTTAATTTTATTAGGAGTTTGTGTTACTTACTTACAAAGTACTATTACGAATCCAGAACTTGGACAAGCATTTATGCAAATTCCTTTTCCAATGGGACTTAAGGAATTATTCTATAGTTTTTCAACTATTCTTAATCAAACACCACTTTCTTTGGAAAATGAATATGAACGTTTTGTTTGGGGTGGTTATCTTTTCTTTGTATTTTGTTTACTTGTTCTTTCAGTTTATAAACGTGTCATTCGCCCAACGATGAGACATTATCAAAGAGGAATTAATTTTTATCTCAAAAAAGAAGCAGGAACTTATCAAAAAGAAGTTATTTTTAAAAGTGTTTCAGTCTTTAAGTTTTGGGCTTTTCTAGGAATTTGCATCTTTTTACCATTTGTTGTCTTTGTTCTTTATAACATCTAAAAAACATTATTGACAAAATAAAAATTTGTCATATAATGATTTTAAACTTGCTGACTAAAAGAGTAGTCTTTATGGAAATAAGAGCGATCCTATGTTGATGGAAGATAGGAATGGAAATAAAGATGAAGCGCATTTACGAGAGGAAAGATGGAAATAAAAGTATATCTTTTGGTAGATCTGCCTTAAAGATGAAAGAGGTTGTAAGGTCAACTTGCAACAATTAGAGTGGTAACGCGGTCAATCGTCTCTATTTATAGAGACGATTTTTTATTTTTTATAGGGGGAAAAGTAGAATGATTAATGTCGGAATTGTTGGTTCAACTGGTTATGGAGGATGTGAGCTGGTAAGATTTTTGTTAACACATCCAAATGTCAATATTGAATGGGTTTCATCAAGAACATATAGTGATCAAGAATATAGTGATGTTTATAAAAGTTATTTCACTTTATTAGATCAAAAATGTGTAGATGAAGATATTGAAAAATATTTAGATCATGTTGATGTTGTTTTCTTTGCCACACCTCAAGGGGTTTGTGCAAAGATGGTCAATGAAAATGTTTTAAAGAAAGTAAAGGTTATTGATTTATCAGCGGATTATCGTATTAAAGATGTTGAAACTTATGAATCATGGTATGGAATTAAACATGCTTCACCTGAATTTATTCAAGAAGCAGTTTATGGATTATGTGAAATTAATAGGGAAGATGTTAAAAAGGCACGTTTGGTTGCTAATCCTGGATGTTATCCAACATGTTCCATTTTATCGATTTATCCACTTGCAAAAGCAGGACTTATTGATATGGATACATTGATAATTGATGCAAAAAGTGGAACAAGTGGTGCTGGTAGAGGTGCTAAAGTACAAAATCTTTATTGTGAAGTCAATGAAAGTATTAAAGCTTATGGTGTGGCAAGTCATCGTCATACACCAGAAATTGAAGAACAATTAGGGTATGCTTCTTCATCAAAAGTATTACTTAACTTCACACCACATCTTATTCCGATGAATCGTGGGATTTTGATTACTGCTTATGCAAAGCTAAAAGAAGGGGTTAGCGAAGAAGAAGTTAAAAAAGCTTATGATATTTATAAGGATGAATATTTTGTACGTGTCTTAAAAGAAGGAAATGTTCCAGAAGTAAGAAATGTAAAATGTTCAAACTTTGTCGATGTTGCTTATAAAGTAGATCCTCGTACACATAGAGTTATTATGATGGGAGCTATGGATAATCTTGTTAAAGGAGCTGCTGGACAAGCAATTCAAAATATGAATATTATGTTTGGTTTAGATGAAAAAACAGGGCTTATGTTAGCACCTGCAGTATTATAAGGGGAAAAGAGTATGAAAGTAATAGATAATGGAACAGTTACTAACCCAAAAGGTTATAAAGGAACTGGATTACATATTGGGATCAAAAAGAAAAATAAAGATTTTGCTTTAATTGTTTCAGATGTTGAAGCCAAAGCAGTGGGAACTTTTACAACAAATATGGTAAAAGCCGCCCCTGTTTTATGGGATAAACATATCGTAGAAAATTATGAAACAGTCAAAGCAATTGCTATTAATAGTGGAATTGCTAATGCTTGTACAGGTGAACTTGGAAATCAAGCAAATGAAAAATTTGCAAGTATCGTAGGGGATGCTTTAGAAGTCGATAAAGAAAAAGTTCTTATTTGTTCAACGGGAGTTATCGGGAAACAACTTCTTACAGAACCAATTGAAAAGGGAATTGGGGATGCTTTAAAACAATTAAAAGATGATCATCAAGCAGGAATTGATGTTGCGACTTCAATTATGACAACAGATACCAAACCAAAACATCTTGCTGTGGAAATTGAAGTAGGTGGAAAAACAGTAACCATTGGTGCTTGTTGTAAAGGATCAGGAATGATTCATCCAAATATGGCAACAATGTTAGGATTCATTACAACAGATTTAAATATTTCTAAAGAGTTATTAAATAAAGCTTTAAAATCAGTTATTCCTGATACTTTTAATATGATTTCAGTAGATCGTGATACATCGACAAATGATACGGTTTTATTACTTGCTAATGGTTTAGCAGGAAATGATGAAATCACAGAAGAAAATGAAGATTATCAAATATTTAAAGAAGCTCTTTACTATGTTAATGAATATCTTGCTAAATGTATTGCTGGTGATGGGGAAGGTGCCACAAAACTTTTAGAAGTCAATGTAAAAGGGGCGAAAGATATTAAACAAGCAAAAATCATTGCCAAGAGTGTATGTACATCACCACTTGTTAAAACAGCTATTTATGGTAATGATGCAAACTGGGGTCGACTTTTATGTGCGATGGGATATTCTGGTGAAGAATTTGATCCTTATCAAGTTGATTTATTTATTGAAAGTGAATTTGGAAATTTACAACTTGTTGAAAATGGAATGGCTACTGATTATAGCGAAGAATTTGCTACAAAAATCTTATCAAGTGAATATGTTAAAGCAAACATTAATATGAAAATTGCGGATGGAAAAGCCACTGCTTGGGGTTGTGACTTAACTTATGATTATGTAAAAATTAATGCTGATTATCGTTCGTAGGGGGAAATGAGATGCAACAAGAATTTAAAAAAGAAATCGATAAAGCGGAGATTCTTGTCGAAGCTTTAGGATATATGCAAAAATACGAAGGGGATATCGTTGTTATTAAATATGGCGGAAGTGCCATGACAAATGAAATTATTAAAAAGAGTGTTCTAAAAGATATCGCTGTTTTAAAATCAGTCGGGTTAAAACCGATTATTGTTCACGGTGGAGGGAAAGACATCAATCGTATGTTAGATCGTGTACAAATTAAAAGCGAATTTAAAAATGGATTACGTGTAACAGATAAAGATACTTTAGAAATTGCAGAAATGGTTTTATCAGGTAAAATCAATAAAGGTCTTGTTACTCATTTGGAACAAATTGGAACACATGCTGTTGGTCTATCTGGAAAAGATGGCAATATGATCACAGTAGAAAAAGTGATGCCTCAAGGTGAAGATATTGGTTTTGTTGGAAAGATTACTTATGTGGATACAACACTTATCAATACTTTATTAGATCAAGGATATACTCCAATTATTTCGACAATTGGTCTTGATGAAAAATATCATGCTTATAATATTAATGCCGATGATGTTGCAACCGCAATCGCTCGCGCTGTAAAAGCAAGTAAACTTGTTTTCTTAACAGATATTGAAGGTGTCTTAGAAAATCCAAGTGATCCAAGTACACTTATTTCTAAAATTGATACTGAATCTGCTAAAGAACTCTTTGAAAGTGGTGTTATTACCGGTGGTATGATTCCTAAACTTAAAAATTGTTTAGATGCGGTGCAAAATGATGTTAAACGTGTTCATATTTTAGATGGTCGTTTAGAACATAGTTTATTAATTGAAATCTTTACAAAAAAAGGTGTTGGAACAATGATAAAAAGATAGTGCAAATGCACTATCTTTTTAATGTAATTATATTCACTTCATCACGCGTTAAAAAACGATGATTTTCACTACTTTCTTTATTGAAACCATTAGAAATCAATAAAGTTGTCTTATTTTTTGTATGCTTTCCATTTACATAATTCTTACCTTTATCCTTCGTTTCAATCCCACCAATAAATGGTATTTTATAATAACCACCTAATGTATGCCCAGATAATTGTAATTGAATGGAGTACTGACTTATTTCTTTAAAATAATCAGGTTGATGAATAAGTGCTATTTTATAACTCTTTTCGTTGGTTTCGTTAATCAAACCAGAACAATCTCCTGTATTTTCTAAACCAATTAATTGAATAATATCTTCTTTATAATAGATATTTCTAACTTCATTATGCAATACTTCAAAACCAGCTTCTGTTAAAATATTTGAACAGGTAGAAGAATCATTTTGATCTTTATCTCCTAGTACTGCAAATTTTCCATAACGACTTTGAAGTTTCTTTAATACTTTTGAAACTTGATTGTTTTCAAAACTACTTTCGTTAAAAATATCGCCACCAAAAAGGATCATATCTAAGTTTTTAGTGTTTAAATCTTGAATAATACTGTTTAATCTTGTTAAATCGTTTTTTTTAGATAAATTCAAATCTGAAAGATATCCAATTGTAAACCCATTAAATTGTTTCGGTAATGAATTTTCTGTAAATGTTGTTTTTGTAATTGAACAGCGATCTTGGCTTTGTTCATACCATTGAAAAATACATAAAGCAACAAGAACACAAAGAACAATAAGAAATAGTTTTTTAAATTTCTTGATTAATTTTTTCATTATTTTTTATTCATAATAACAGGAATAATCATTGGATTTCTTTTTGTCTTACGATAGAAATATTGAGACAATACATCACGTGTTGTATTTTTAATTTCACCAAAAGTTGTCTTACCTGCAAGTAATTGACTTAAAGCTTGACCAACAAGATTTTCTGCTTCACGAATCATAGGAAAACTATCTTTCATATAAACAAAACCACGAGAAATAATAACTGGTTTGGCAAGAAGTTTTCCTTCATGAGAATCCATAGAAATTAATACGGAAACCATTCCATCTTCTGATAAAATTTGACGATCTCTTAAAACCGCTGTTGATAAACCAGATAAATCATTTCCATCAACATAAATATCATCGACATGGATTCTTGGTCCTAAACGGGCTGTTCCTTTATTTAAAAGAATGGTATCTCCATTACTTAAAACAAAGGAATTTTCTTTAGGAATACCTACTTCTTCAGCAAGTTCCGCATGAATCTTCAACATACGATATTCTCCATGTACTGGGAAGAAATATTTTGGTTTTGTAAGTAACATCATTAATTTTTGTTCTTCTTGACTCGCATGTCCTGAAGTATGAAGGTTGTTGAAAGCAGTATTAACTAATACTTTAGCACCTGCTCTAAATAAACGGTTAACAACAACATTAATACTTGAAGCATTTCCTGGAATTGGACTTGATGAGAAAACAACAGTATCTCCCGGTTTAATTTTAACGAATTTATGTGTTCCATTAGCGATACGACTTAAGGCTGCTAAAGCTTCGCCTTGACTTCCTGTGCATAAAATCAAAATTTCATTATCAGGAAGTTTCTTTGCTTCATTATTACTAATAAAGAAAGAATCAGGCGCTTTGATATAACCCATTTGACGTGATACTTGGATATTGTTTTCCATAGAACGTCCAAATACTAAAATTTTACGATTAAACTTAACAGCAGCTTCTACAATTTGTTGAACACGATGAACGTTAGAGGCAAAGGTTGCTACAATTAAACGACCTTCTGTTTTTCTAAATTCTTCTTGAACAGCGTAAGCTACTTGTTTTTCACTTTTAGAGAAAGTAGGGACTTCCGCATTTGTTGAATCACTTAATAATAAAGTAACACCTGTTTCTCCTAAAAAAGACATCTTTTGAAAATCTGCTGGTTCTCCAACAGGAGTTAAATCAAATTTGAAATCTCCAGTAGAAACAATGCGTCCATTAGGAGAATTAATAATAATTCCTAAACTTTCTGGAATAGAATGGTTGGTTTTAAAGAAACCAATATTAAAATATTTTGTTTTAATTTGATATTCGTCGTCAATACGAATTAAATGTGTTGCATTTGTTAGACGTTTTTCTTCAAGCTTTCTTGTAATCATGGCGCAAGCTAAAGGAGAAGCATAAATAAATGGAATCTTTACAACTTGTAATAAGAAAGGAATTCCACCAATATGATCTTCATGACCATGAGTAATTAATAATCCTCTGATTTTGTGTTCATTTCTTTTTAAATAACTATAATCAGGGATGACATAATCAATTCCTGGTAATCCTTCTTCAGAAAATTTAACACCTGCATCAATGATAATAATTTCATTATCATGTTCTACACAATACATATTTTTACCAATTTCATTTAAACCACCAAGAGCATAAACCCTCGTGTCTTGACTTCTATTATGTTTAACAGGTTTATGAGGTTTATGTGTTGTGTTTTTGCGTTGATGATATTTGTTTGTTTTATTGCCATGCGTTTTATTATAATTTGGCTTTTCTTGCATATTTTTCCTCCTTGTTTTTTTGTTTTATTATAACATACACTTAAAATGTATTATAGACTATCGAAAGAAAAAAAGTCAAATGAATTATACCCTAATAAAAAAGATTCTCGAATGAGAATCTAAATTTTTTTACATATAGCGATTGCTAGTGAATGAGGTCCAATATGACATGAAACACTTAAAGAAAGTGGATCACAAATAATCTCTTCACCTGGATACATTTCTTCAAGCTCTTTCTTTAAAGCAAGAGCAGGTTCTTGATCATAAGTGTAAGCAACACAGATATGGACATTATGATAATCATTACCAAAGCGTTCTTCAATATCTTTAGCGATCGCTTCTTTCATGATTTTTGTACCTTTTGCCATCGTTCTTGTTTTCGCAAAAGAATCTAATTTTTCTCCTTGAATTTGTAAGATAGGTTTAATCTTTAACATTCCTCCAAGAAGGGCAACTGCAGGAGTAATACGTCCACCTTTTTTTAAGTAATCAAGTGTATTTACTGTAATATAAATAGAAGCATTTAATTTATTTTCAGTTAAAATATCATAGATTTCTTGTCCGCTTTTACCTTCGTCAGCCATTCTTTTAGCATCAATAACATCATATTTTTGAGTGACGGAAATACGTTGACTATCAACCACAAAAACACGGTTGTCATATTCTTGGGCCAGCATACAAGCAGTTTGACATGAACCACTTAATCCACTAGACATTGGAATATGAACGATTTCATCATAATCTTTTAAGATTTGATCCCATAATTCTTTCACATTTCCTACAACAGGTTGTGAAGTGAAAATTTCAGCTCCTGAAATTTGTTTTTCAAAAAACTCCTCTTGAGTTAAATTGATATCTTCATAATATGTTTGATCATCAATAGTAAAAGGCATCGGTAAAACAAAAATCCCAAGTTCTTTTGCTTCTTCTTGACGTATACCAGCGTTACTATCAGTCACGATTGCGACTTTTTTCATAACATCACTCCGTTTCTAGTCTAATTACAAAGACATCATAACAGTTATAGAGATAAAATTCAAATATTATAAGCATATCCCTTGTAAAAAAAAGGAGTTTTGGCATAATATACATGAGGTGAAAAGAATGAAAATTATTAATAGTACACAATTTGATGAAGTAACATCAGAAGGAATTGTTGTTGTTGATTTTTTTGCAAATTGGTGTGGACCTTGTAAAATGTTAGCACCTGTTTTAGAAGAAATGGCAGACGAATATAAACAAGTAAAATTTGTAAAAGTAGATGTAGATCAAGATGTTGATTTAGCAAGAAGATATGGAATCCAATCAATTCCAAACGTTATTTTCTTTAAAGATGGTAAAGCCGTTGATCAATTAGTTGGATTCGCGGGAAAAGATGGCGTTTTAGAAAAATTGAATCCTTTATTATAATAGTATCAAGCCTATTTTCTTCAATGATAAAAAATATAGTTTTAGATATGGGAAATGTTTGTTGTAAGTGGGATGTTGATTATATTTCTTCTAAACTTACAACAAACAAAGAAGATCAAGAATTTTTAATCAAATATCTTTTTCAAAGTCCACAATGGCTGCAATTAGATAAAGGAAGTATTTCTTTAAAAGAAGCTAAACAACAATTATTAGAGAGTGTTTCAAAAGAAAAAAGAGAATTGATAGAATATGGTTTTGAACATTGGTTTGAGTATTTTGAACAATTTGATGAAATGGAAGAGTTTATTAAGGAATATAAACAAAAAGGATACCATTTCTATTTATTATCCAACTGTTCTTTACAATTCAATCAATATTATCAAACCAAATCAATTTTTCAACATTTAGAAGGTCTTTACATTTCAGCGGCACATCAAAAAATAAAACCGAATTTAGATATTTTTGAAGATTTCTTAAAAGAATATCATCTTCAAGCAAACGAATGTTTCTTTGTGGATGATTTAAAAGAAAATGTTGAAGGCGCAAAAAAAATCGGAATGCAAGGACTTGTTTATCATGGAAATGTTCAAGAATTGAAACAGTTGATAAAGTAAAGTGTGGTATTTATCAAAAATGATGATAAATACCATACTTTTTTCTTTACCAATGTAGAAAATGTGGTAGAATAGGTCCTGAAATGTCGAAATAGACGAGGGAGAGATATGTTGTGGAAAAAATGAAAAAATGGTATAAAAGCCATCAAAAACCGGCATTAATTGGTACAATTACAATTTTATTATTATTAATAGGATATCTTGCTGGAAGAATTTATTTTAATGATAAGTTTTTAAAGGGTACAGTCATTAATGATTGTTCAGTTGAAACGTTATCATTAAAACAAGCAAATCAAAAATTAGAAAAGCAAGTTTCTTCAAAATCATTAACACTTGTTTTTAATGATGGACAAAGTGAAGTCTTACAAGCTAATCAATTAGGGATAAGTTATAACGAAAAGAATTCATTACAAAAAGTCCTGGATCAACAAAATAAATGGTTATGGTTTACAGGTTTCTTTAGCCAAAATAAACAAACATTGACAGATTTAATTAATGTAAATGATGAAAGCTTAAGCCAAGGAATTCAATCATTAGAACATGCTCAAGCAGATAAACAAGTAGATCCAACCGATGCTTATCTTCAATACCAAGATAAACAATTTAGTATCGTCAAAGAAACATTAGGATCAAAATTTAATAATGAACAATTAATAAATAATATTAAAGTTTATATTAGTGAAGGAAAAACTTCTTTAGATCTTACAAAATCAAAAAGTTATGTTTTACCAACAGTTTATGAAGATGATCAAGATTTAAAAAACCATTTAGAGGCTGCTAACCAATACTGTTTATCTTCTATTCATTATACAACCCCTAAAGGAAAAGAAATTACTTTAGATGGTAGTGAAACTATGAATTGGCTTACTAAAAATGATGATGGAACATATACAAAAGATGAAAGTACATTTAAAAGTAAATTAAATGAATTCGTTAAAAGTCTTGCAAGTCAATACAATTCCATTGGTTCATCAAGAACTTTTACTGGACAAGATGGACAAAGTCATACCGTCAGTGGTGGTACATATGGTTTTAGAGTTTCACAAGATAAAGAAGTCAGTGCATTATTTGCTTTAATGAGTGAAAATAAAAGTGAAGAAAGTCGTGTTCCTGAACATACTGGACAACTTCCAAGTGAAGGTAATGGGGGACTTGGTTCAAGTTATATTGAAGTAAATATTACTAAACAACATTTATGGCTTGTTAAAGATGGTTCTGTTGTTTTAGAATCAGATTTTGTCAGTGGTAAAGAAAGTGATTCTTCAAGACTTACACCAAACGGAACTTATTATATATATAATAAGGAAAGAAATCGTGTGTTAAGAGGAACTAAACAAGCAAATGGTAAATATGAATATGAATCACCTGTTTCTTATTGGATGCCTTTTAATAAAGGAATCGGTTTCCATGATGCTTCATGGCGTAGTACATTTGGTGGAGATATTTATATTAATAGTGGATCTCATGGATGTATCAACTTACCAACAAGTTTTGCAGGTTCGCTATACTCACAAATCTATGTTAATTTACCAGTTGTTGTTTATCGATAAAAAAAGAGAGATTGCTAAGCAATCTCCTTTTTAATGGATTATGTTATTTTACAACAACGTTTTGAGCTTGAGGACCACGATCAGTTTCAGTTACATCGTAATCAACAGTTTGTCCTTCTTCTAAAGATTTGTATCCATCAGCTTGAATAGCAGAGAAGTGAACGAAAATATCTTTTCCTTCTTCACTAGTAATGAATCCAAATCCTTTTTCAGCGTTAAACCATTTAACTTTTCCTACAGCCATGTCTGTACCTCCTAATAAAATTACAAATGAAAATACTCTATGTATAAAATCGCAAATATGAGATTGTGTACATAAAGTGAAATACAACTTCCTTCATATTTGTGATATTTTAGAAAATTATATAAAACCTTTGCATATCTATTATATCATCACAAAAAATATTTTGTAAACATTTTCATTTTATTTTTTTAATGATAAAATAGAAAGAAAGGAGGGTAAAAAATGCCTTATATTTCATTTAAAACAAATCACAAATTAACACTTAGACAAGAAAATATGATTAAAGAAAAATCAGGGGAATTAATTTCTCTTATTCCGGGAAAATCAGAGAAAGCATTAATGATTCATATGGAAGATGATCAAATTATGTATTTTAAAGGAGAAGAATTAACATGCATGATGATTGAAATCAATCTCTATCGAAATGCTGAATTTGAAGATAAGAAAAAACTTACAGAAGCAATGATTCAAATGATTCATGAAACAACAAAAATTGATCCAAATAATATTTACGTGATTTTCCACGAATTTGACCATTGGGGACTCAATCAAACATTAATTTAAAATGAGAGCAATTTTTTATTGCTCTCATTTGCTTACATGTCCACTATTTAAACCTTCATCCTTTTTATTTAAAGGAAGCCAATCAAGTATTTTTAAAATATAACGATCCCAGAAATCCCATTCATGATTACCTGGACCTTCTTCATAAGTAAGATCTATTTTTTCTTTAAGTAAATAATTACGATACTTACGATTTGTTTCAAGTAAAAAGTCATCGATACCAATGCACATATACATTTTAGGAAGTTGATCGTGAGGGATTTTCTTCACTAAAGCATAATAATCTTTATCACTTCCTTGAAGTTTTGAAATATCACCAAATAAACTTTCATAATATTTTTTAGCGTCAACACCTTGAATAATTGGTGGTTTACAATTGACCCAATCTTCTAACATTAAAGCGCTAGAAAGACCGGCAATATATCCAAATGTTTGATAATATTTTAAACCATTAACAATGGCTCCATAACCACCCATCGAAAGACCTGCAATAAAAGTATCTTCTTTTTTATGAGAAAGAGGGAACATTGCTCTAGTCATTTCTACAAGTTCTTCGCCAATAAATTGACTATAGTGATTATGGGTATGTTCTTGATCGACATAGAACATATTTTCACCACTAGGCATCACTACACATAAACCTCTTTCATTCGCAAAACGTTGAATGCGTGTTCCATAAAGCCAATCATTTTGATCACCAAAAATCCCGTGAAGTAAATAAAGTGTCTTATATTCTTTTCTTTTTGTATACGTCATACTTTCCATGTCTAAGGTATCAACGGGTAAAACCACCGTAACATCAACTGTACGAAGTAATGCTTTTGATAAATAATTTAATTGAATAACAGCCATAACTATACCTTCCTTAATATATCTAATGTATGAGAACTTGCTCCAATAAGATCTTGTCTTTCACAAGTTGATAAATGATATTGCATAAAGAGTTCAAAAGTTTCATCATCCATCTTGTTTAAAATAGGGCGCATGTAATCTGCCGGCCCATCAGCCGCAATAATTTTAATTCTTTCTAAATTTAAATCTTTATTCAGTTTTTCGATCAATTCTAGACGTACATAACTATAAAGATCATCAATATTTGTTTGGGTTTGGAAATTTTTATCAATCTTACCATTTTTTAAAGCTTCTTTAATATGTCCATCTCTAAAACCATGAACTAAAACGCTGTAATCATTCATGACATAAGCAACAAGAATGATACCACCGGTTTTAGTTACACGTTTTGCTTCTGATAAAGCTTTTAATTTATCTTCATAACTAAATAAATGATACATTGGACCAAATAAAAGAGTGACATCAAAAGTTTCATCTTGATATCTTGATAAATCTAAAGCTGTTCCTTGATAAGCTTTGACATTACTTTTTTTAGCTTTCAACATACCTAAATTATATTTAACAAGTTCGATGGCATCGACTTCATAGCCTTCTTGACTTAAGGCTACAGAATACCTTCCTGTTCCAGCACCAATATCTAAAAGACGATCTCCAGGTTTTAAATAATCATGAATATATTTCATTGATGTACGATATTCAACTTGGCCATGTTTTCTCGTTAGACGTTTATCTTCACAAAACTTTCCATAATAATTTTCTAATTCGTTCATATACTTATCCTTTTCTTTTATATTCTTCTTTATTGTATAATAATTTCTAGAAAGAATGTAGATATTTTTATAAAAAATGCTTTACAAAGTCTTTGAAATAGTGTAGATTATTATATGCAGTTGATACGGCGGACGTGGCGAAGTGGTTAACGCACCGGATTGTGGCTCCGGCATTCGTGAGTTCGATTCTCATCGTCCGCCCCATATTTTAACTGTTTTATATAGATACTTGGCGGACGTGGCGAAGTGGTTAACGCACCGGATTGTGGCTCCGGCATTCGTGAGTTCGATTCTCATCGTCCGCCCCATTTTTATGAAGTCTTGATGAAGGCTTTTTTTGTTTATAGGGGAGAAATATGATTAAATTAGTACAACCTCAAATTGAAGAATTAAAATACCGTAAAAAGCTCTTAAAAGATCCTCAAACCATGGCCTTTAATAAAAACAATGGGGGAACTGTTGATTTCAATGAAAAAATCTGGCAACCTTGGTATGCTTTATGGATGAATGATGCTAAATATTACTATGCCTATATTTATGATGATACTTTAAAAAAATATATTGGAGAAGTTTCTTACTATTTTGAAGAAGAATATCGTGAGTATGTTCTTAATATTATTGTTGAAGCTAAATATCGTCATTTAGGTAAAGGAAAAGAAGCTTTAGAACTTTTATGTCAACAAGCTAAAGAAAATGGTCTTCGCTTTTTATGTGATGATATTGAAACAAATAATCCAGCTAAAAATCTTTTTCTTGATTTAGGCTTTAAAGAAGTTTGGGCAAGAGAAAATATTACAATGTTGAAAAAACATCTTTAGAACCATTTTGGTTCTTTTTTTCACAAGATTTACACATTTCTTTTATATACTTAAATAAAGGAAGGGTGAAGTCTTATGAAAAAAAAGTTAGGCAGGTATTTGATTTATTTTATTTATATTTTTGAATTAATTTATACAATGAGTGCCATGCATTTTAATAGTTTTATGGTAACACATAAAATAGAAATCTTTGAAAATATTTATCAAATCGCTTATTGTATGATTTTTATTGTAGGAATTCTTTATATCTTGTTGCTTATTTATAAAGTAGGGCATCATGAAAGTATTGATCTAAAGAAAAATACAGGTTTATTATTTGGGATCGTTTTTATGGATCTTGTATTATATGGCTTTTTTATTATTCCTATGTTAGTAAGTTCACCTGCTATGAAAATGGTTTGTATTTGTTTTTTAGTTCATTTACTTGTTTATATTAAAGAGAAACAAATACTTGTTTTAGAAAAATAATTTAAAGATGAAAGTGGCTACTTTCATCTTTTTTTCATTTAAGCATGGTATGATAGAGATGGTGATAATTATGAAAAAAATATTAATTGTAGAAGATGATGAAAGTATCGCAGATTCTTTAAAGGAAATGTTGGAGAATAGGGATTATATTGTGGAAGTTTCTTATTCTAAAAAAGAAACTTTAGAGAAATTAAATGAATATATTGATCTCATTCTTTTAGATATTCAATTACCTGATGGTAATGGAATTTCTTTATGTAAAGAAATTAAAGAAAAGTATGAGATGCCAATTATTTTTTTAAGTTGTTTAAATGATGAAGAAACAATTGTAAGGGGATTAAACGAAGGTGGTGATGATTATGTATGTAAGCCTTTTGGTATTAAAGAACTTTGTGCTAGAATTGAATGTAACCTTAGAAAAGTAACAAAGCAACAAGGGGTTTATTATATAGATGATTTAATTATTGATACGTTAAAACATAAAGTTTTTAAAGATAATAAGGAATTAGAATTGAGTACGATTATTTTCGCGGATGAACCTACGGGAAACCTCGATGCTAAAAGTTCTAAAGAAGTTGTTGATTTATTAAAAATCGCCCAAAGAAAATATCATGAAACAGTTATTTTAGTAACTCATGATCAAGAAATTGCCTCTATTGCTGATCGTGTTATTACGATTGAAGATGGAAAAATTATTCAAGATACAAATCATATTTAAATACGTTTATTTGTGGTTTAACTAAAGATAAAAACATCTATAATATTTTCTTTTTGTTAGAGTAAAGCTATGGAGGAAAATTATGGATGATTTAACGATTTATGAAACAGAAATAATTGTCGTAAAAATGGACGAAGAGTCCATTTTTTTGATAGAATAGAGAAAAGGAGAGAATAATTATGGAAGTAACAATTAATGGTGTAAAAAAAGAAGTCAGCAAAGAAGAAATGAAAGATCGTGTGATAGGTTATTATGATGCAGTGGGAATCAAACATTTTTATTTAGAAGTTGATGAAATGGATGATGAAGAACTAAAATCACTCTATATTAATTCTTTTGCAAAGGAGTAGCAAGATATGTATGAAATTAAAGAAAGTGATTGGAAAATATTTAGAAAGAAAATTATTGGTTGGCAAGAAAATTATATGCAAAAACTCAATAAGGAATATATAGAAATCCTACAAAGAGATGAAAATCCAGCAAAAAATTTTTGGGATCTAGAAAATAGAATTTTTCATGATAAAAAAAGTGTTGGTGTTGTTATTGATATGAGAAGATCAATGATGTTTAATAATATTCTTTCTTTATTAAATGAAGAAATTATACAGCTTGATGATTTAAATGATTTTAGTGAAGAATTTCAAAATGATATTAAAGATGTTGTTAATATGTTAGGATAATTGAATGAAATTAATTAAGCAAAAAAAACAGACCTCATGAAACGGAAGAAGTCTGTTTTTACTGCATATATTAAAACTACAAAATTTTGAAAAGTATTTTCAAATATCATATCTTGAAATAAAAATGTTATGAAAAGGTAATACGAAAGTATTACCTTTTTACTAAAATTATAATTTATTAATTAATATTTAGTAAAATATATTGATAAAGTTTACTAAAGTGATAAAATGAGATTGAGAAAGAATGGGGGATAGAAAATGAATCATCAAATTAATCGACTTATTCATTTTGGTTTACAACATCATTTAATTAGCGAAGATGATGAAATTTATGCAGTGAACTTATTATTAGATTTATTTCATTTAGATCATTTTACTAAAGAAGAAATGAGTGAAGAATTAGAAGTGGCGACAGACATTTTAGAAGAAATGTTAGATTATGCTTGTCAAGAAGGCTTCATTGAAAATAATATTACAGAACGAGATCTTTTTGATACGCGCATTATGAATTGTTTAATGCCTCGTCCAAGTGAAGTGATTCAAACATTTAAAGAGTATTATAAAGAAGATTCTAAAAAAGCAACAAAGTATTTCTATGATTTATCTATTGCATCGAATTATATTCGAAAAACAAGAACAGATAAAAATATTCGTTTCAAACAATTTTATAAATATGGCGATATTGAAATTACCATTAATTTATCTAAACCAGAAAAAGATCCAAAAGAAATCATGAAGGCAAAAACAATCAAAGCCAGTGGTTATCCCAAATGCCTTTTATGTAAAGAAAATGTGGGTTTTGCAGGAACCTTTAATCATCCCGCAAGACAAAATCATCGTATTATCCCATTAGTGTTAAATGGATATCGTTACTACATGCAATATTCACCTTATGTTTATTATAACGAACATTGCATTATTTTTAATGAAAACCATCAACCAATGGTCATTAATGAAAATACTTTTAGATCATTATTTTCATTTGTTAAACAATTTCCACATTATATGCTAGGGTCAAATGCGGATTTACCAATTGTAGGAGGATCTATTTTAACACACGATCATTTCCAAGGAGGACATTATATCTTTCCAATAGAAGGAGCGACAGTTGTTAAAGATATATCTTTAGATAAATATCCGGATTTACAAATCAGTGTTTTAAATTGGCCTTTATCAACCATTCGTGTACGTTCAACAAATGATGAACAAATGATTCGATTTGCTTTAGATACTTTAAATAAATGGATCAATTATTCTCATGAAAAATTGGATATTATCGCCTATAGTCATGAAACAAGACATAATACTATTACTCCAATTGTAAGAAAGAAAAATGGATTGTATGAAATGGATCTTGTTTTAAGAAATAATCGTACAAATGAAAAATATCCTGATGGTATTTTCCATCCTCATCAAAATTTACATCATATTAAAAAAGAAAATATTGGTTTAATTGAAGTCATGGGACTTGCGGTTTTACCAGCAAGATTAAAAGAAGAATTAGAAATTTTAAAAGAATGTTTATTAGGAAAAAAGAATATTTTAGAAATTTCAAATATGCAAAAACATGTAGCGTGGTATAATGAATTAAAGAGTCATGATTTTAATGAAGATACAGTGGATCAATTACTTAAAGAAGAATTAACACATAAATTCGTTAATGTATTAGAAGATGCAGGTGTCTTTAAAATGAATGAAGAAGGAAAAGAAGCTTTTATTAAATTTGTAGAAATGGTAGGAGAAAAAGAATGAAAAAAGCAAGTTTAGTGATTAAAGAGATTCAAGAAGGAACTTATAATGATGTTTTAAAAGAAGTCTATATTGATGAAAGTCGTATTGAAAAACAACCTCAAAGATATGTAGCAGCAATTGAAAAATTTATTTCACTTTATGGAGATCAAGAAATTGAAATCTATAGTACACCAGGAAGAAGTGAAGTGAGCGGGAATCATACGGATCATCAAAATGGTGAAGTTTTAGCGGCAGCCATCAACTTAGATATTATTGCGGTTGTTTCTAAAAATGATGTGGTTAAAGTTTTATCAGATGATTATGATTTAAAACCTATTTCTTTAGATGATTTATCGAAAAATGAAGATGAAGTAGGAACATCTGAAGGACTAATGAGAGGAGTTCTTGCCCGTTTTAAAGAATTAGGTTATGCCATTGGTGGATTTAACGGTTATATGACAAGTGATGTTTTACAAGGCTCAGGGTTATCTTCATCAGCAGCCTTTGAAGTCATGATTGGAACCATTCTTTCAGGTCTTTATAATGAAATGAAAGTCGATCCTGTCGTGATTGGACAAGTGGGACAATATAGTGAAAATGTATATTTTGGAAAACCATGTGGTTTAATGGATCAAAGTGCTTGTTCAGTAGGAAGTTTGATTCATATTGATTTTAAGGATAATAGTAAACCTGTTGTCGAAAAAGTAGATGTTGAATTTTCTTCATTTAAACATAGTTTATGTATCGTAGATGTCCATGCATCTCATGCAGATTTAACAGATGATTATGCAGCTGTTCCTTATGAAATGAAAAAAGTAGCTCAATTCTTTGGCAAAGAAGTTTTAAGAGAAGTAGATGAAAAAGATTTTTATAATCAATTAGTAGAAGTAAGAAAAGAAGTTGGAGATCGTGCGATTTTAAGAGCAATTCATTTATTTAATGAAAATAAACGTGTGGAAAAAGCAGTATCTTCTTTAAAAAATAATGATTTTGAAACTTTTAAACAAGTTATTAAGGATTCAGGAGATTCTTCTTATAAATACTTACAAAATGTTTATTCAAATAAATATCCAGATAATCAAGCTGTTTCTTTGGCCCTTGCTTTATCAGAAGGTATTTTAGAAAATCATGGTGTATGTCGTGTTCATGGAGGTGGATTTGCGGGAACAATCCAAGCCTTTGTGGAAGATGAATACGTTGATCATTATAAAGAAGAAATTGAAAAGTATTTTGGTGAAGGTTCTTGTCATGTCTTAAAAGTAAGAAAATTTGGTGGAATGAAGGTACTTTAAGATGATTAAAATAGAGAAAGTAGAAAATGATATTGATTTAATTACCCTTAAAAATGATGAATTAGAAGTTGTTGTTTCTAATTATGGATGTACACTTGTTAAAGTGTTGATGAAAGATCAAGCAGGAAATGTTGATGATGTGGTTTTAGGATATGATGATTTTAAATCTTATCAAACATTAGATGCTTATATTGGGGCACTTGTTGGAAGAGTTGCTAATCGTATTAAAAAAGGAACTTTTGAATTAAACGGTCAAACTTATCATTTACCAATTAATAATGGACCTAACTCCTTACACGGAGGAATCAAAGGCTTTTCTTATCAAGTATTTGATTATCAAGTGCTTGATGAAACACGTGTTGAATTCCATTATGTTTCTAAAGATGGGGAAGAAGGATATCCTGGTGAGTTAGATTTTAAAGCAATTTATTCACTTGAAGGCGATACACTTACCATGCATTATCATGCAACTACTTCGAAAGATACGCTTATTAATATTACGAATCATTCGTATTTTAACTTATCTGGCAAAAAAGAAAATGTATATCAACATTTATTAAAAGTTCATGCTGATCGTTTTGCTTGCATTGATCCTGATGGACTTCCTACAGGTGAAATAAAAGATGTCAAAGGAACATCCTTTGATTTCAATGAATTTGCCTATATTGGAGATCGTGTCGATAATGATGATGAACAATTACAACTTGGTAAAGGATTTGATCATCCAATGATTTTCAATACAAAAGAAAACCAAGTTGAATTGGTTCATGAAAAAACAGGAAGAAAATTAACCGTTTCAACGACTTTACCACAAGCACAAATCTATACAGCGAATTATTTAGATGGTCGTCTTGGTAAATATGGACAACATTACAATGCCCGTGATGCCATTTGTATTGAAACACAAAATATGCCGGATGCGATTCATCTAGAAGAAAACCTAAGTACGATTTTAAAAGCAGGCGACACTTATGATGAAAAAACATCTTATAAATTTGAAGTTATAAAAAATCTCTAGAAAAAAAATCTAGAGATTTTTAAATACACGAATTTCTTTCGATTAAAAAACAAGGTAAAAGAATTTTAATCGGTGAAATATTTTCATTATGTTTAAAAGCATCAAAAAGTTGTCTAGCAGCCATAAAGCCCATATCAAACGTTGGCGCAAAGACTGTTGTAAGCGGTGGATCGGTATAATTGGTTGTTTCAATATTATCAAAACCAATGATTGATATATCTTCAGGTATTTTGATGTCATATTGTTTTAAAGCACGCATGGCGCCAATAGCGATAGGATCGCTTGCTGCAAAAATAGCGGAAGGAAGTTTCTTGTTTTTAATAAGTTCATAAGTCATATTAAAACCAGATTCAATTGAAAACGCTTCTTCGCTCATAGAATAATCAATGTTGTATTCTTTACAATAGTGTTCAAAATATTCTTTTCTTTGATCATGATAGAGCTTATCATGAATTATTTCTTTACCACCTAAATAGGCAATTGAAGTATGTTTTTGACTTAAATAAGAAACCACATCTTTAACTGCATTTTTAAAATCAAGTAAAATACAACATTCATGAATAGGATCAATATTCATATCTAAAAAAATAACATTTGAACATATCTTTTTATATGTTTCAATATCTTCTTGACTATATTTTCCAATACAAACTAAACCTTGAATATCTTCTAATTGATTTAAATAATCAATATCTGTCTTAAAAACACGTTTGATAGCAATCTTGTTTTTAAAACAATATTCTTCTACTCCTTGACGAATACTTAAATAATAAGGGTCATTGGATTCTTCAATAGGAGATATCCATTGAATGATTCCTAATGTCATCACTGTATCATAGATTTTTTTATTTTTCTTTTTATAACCAAGCTGATTAGCTGCATCAAGAACACGTTGTCTTGTTTCTTTAGGAACAGACAAAGTAGGATCATTATTTAAAATACGTGAAACACTGGCGCTTGATACTTTTGCTAATTCAGCAATATCTTTTATTGTTGCCATAAAAAACCTCCAATCTATAGTTATTTTATCATTTAGTAAATTTGAAATCAATGTTTACTAAAATATTGTCTTCGTTTACAAAATGTCTATTCAAAGGTAAAATAAAGTGTAAAGAAATGAGGTAGTACAATGAAAATAAATGAATCAAAACATGGCTTTGTCGTTAAAAAAAGGACAGAAGTCAGTGAACTTAATGCAATAATGTATGAAATGGAACATATAAAAACCCATTTAAAACTTGCTTGGTTAAAACGGGATGAAGAAAATAAAACATTTGGTATTGCGTTTAAAACCTTACCAAGTGATGATAGTGGGGTTTTTCATATTTTAGAACATTCGGTCTTATGTGGTTCTAAAAAATACCCTGTTAAAGAACCTTTTGTAGAATTAATGAAAAGTTCAATGAGCACTTTTTTAAATGCCTTGACTTTTGAAGATAAAACCTTTTATCCTATTTCATCTAGAAATAATCAAGATTTTATGAATCTAACAAAAGTTTATTTAGATGCAGTTTTCAATCCTTTGATTTTAAATAAAAAAGAAATCTTTTTACAAGAAGGATGGCATATTGAAGCTACAGAAAAACCAACTTATAAAGGGGTTGTTTTAAATGAAATGAAAGGGGCTTTTTCAAGTCCTCGTGAAATTATGATGAATGCGTTGAATCGTGCTTTATTTAAAGACAACTGTTATCAATATGTTTCAGGGGGTGCTCCTGAAGCTATCACCGATTTAACCTATGAACAATTTATCCAAACTTATCAAAAATATTATCATCCTTCTAATGCCTTTGTCTTTTTAGATGGAGATGTCCCACTTGATGACGTTTTAAAACTTTTAAATCAAGAATATCTTTCTTCAATGGAAGCGAATTTACCAATAGAAGGGCCAATTTATCAACAACCTGTTCAAATTTCTAGACAAGTGGTAGATTATGAAATAGGGGAAGAAGAAAACGCTGAAAATAAATATCGCATGGCATGGGGAAATGTGATTGGGAGTTATCAAGACTATGAAAAAGTTATTGCAATGCAAGTATTAAGTGATGTTTTATGTGGTGATAACCAAGCGGTTTTAAATAAAGCCCTTTTGGAAAAAGGACTAGCTGAAAATGTTTATTTAGCGATTAATGATGGTGAATTACAAAATTGGTGTCAATTAGAAGTTGATCATATAAAAGAAGAAAACTTAGATCAAGTTAAAGAAATTGTTTTTGATACACTTCAAACATTGATTAAGAAAGGTATTGATCGTCAACAACTTGATGCAACACTTGCTTATTTAGAATTAAATTTAAAAGAAAGAAACTTTGGGGGATATCCTCAAGGAATCATTTTTGGTTTCCAAGTATTAGAAAGTTGGCTTTATGGAGGTAAACCAGAAGCCCATTTAGAATATGGAAAGATCTTTGATGATTTGAAAAAGAAAGTAAATGAAGGATATTTTGAAAATCTTATCCAAGAAGTTCTTTTAGAAAATAAACATAGTTGTGAAATTGTATTAAAACCTTCAAAAGAGTTAGGAAAGATTCGTCGTGAAAAAGAAGAAAAGAAATTAACAAATGTTTTAAATTCTATGACAGATGTTCAAAAACAACAATTACAAATAGAACAAAAACAATTAGATGCTTTCCAACAAGCACCAGACACTTTAGAAAACTTAAATACTTTACCAAAATTAAATCTTGAAGATATTGAAGCAAAAGTACAAAAGATTCCTTCAAAGTTGATAGATTTAGAAGGATGCAAAGTTTTAAAACATCCAACAGAAACTAATGGTATTTATTATTATGCTCTTTATTTTAATATAGATCATTTAGATTTAGATCAAATCAGTACTTTATCTTTTATTTGTTCCTTATTGGGGAATGTCTCTACAATAAAACATAGTGCTAAAGATCTTTCTACAAAGATTCGACTTCTTTGTGGAACAATGAATTATTCTATTAATACATATGAAAAAACTAATAAAGAAAATCAAGTTTACTTCAAAGCTTCATTTTCTACTTTAGAAGAAAATGAAAAAGAAGCTTTACAACTTCTTGTTGAAATCTTACAAGAATCTGTTTTTGATCAAGAAAAAATGATTCATGACATTTTAAAACAACGTATTATTTCATTAAAACAAGCGATTACTATGTCGGGACATAGTTTATCTATGAAAAGAGTTTTAGCGATGGTAAGTCCTTCGGGTGTTATTGATGAATATAGTAGTGGAATTGCTTATTATAAATGGTTAAAAGAATTAGATGATCATTTTGATTTTGTTGCTTTAAAACAAAAATTAGAAAGTGTTTATCAAAATGTTTGTTTCTATAATCGTTTAACTTTATCTTTTACTGGAAATGATGATACAAACTTAGAAAAACAAGCTCTTTATTTAAAAGAAACATTAAAAATCTCTGATGCTTTAGAAAAAGCAATCATAAAACCTTTTTCTATTAAAAAAGAAGGAATTATTATTCCTTCAGATATTGCTTATGCCTCTAAAGGAGGTTATCTATTAGAGACTTCTAAAATAACACCACTTGCTTCAAACATTATTTCTTTAGCGTATTTATGGAATGTAGTAAGAGTACAAGGAGGTGCTTATGGTACAGGTTTAGTATCGCGTGCTTCAGGATTTACATGTTGTTATTCTTATCGTGATCCAAATGGAAAAGAATCTTTAAAGAAATATGAAAAATGTGGAACATTTTTAAAAGATTATTTAAAGGAAAATCATGATTTAACAGGATTTATTATTGGCACACTTTCAGGATTAATGCCACTTATGATGCCTTATAATATTGGCAAATATGGTGATTTGTATTATTTTAATCAAAAAGATGAAAAAGCAAGACAAGAACAATTGGAAGCTATTTTAAATGTAGATAAGGATGAGCTATTAGAAATTGCGAAAGAAATCGATGAAACTTTAGAAAAAGGTGGAATATGTATTATTGGTGGTAAAAATCAAATAGATCAATGTGATCTTGATGAAGTTATTTCATTATAAAAGAGGTGTTTTTAATGTTAGAGAAATATGATGTTTATTTAAGACCATTTAACTGTCAAAGAACATTGCATATTTATTTACCTAATGATTATTATCAAAGTGATGAAAGATATCCGGTTGTTTATATGTTTGATGGACATAATTTGTTTTTGAATAGTGATGCTACTTATGGTAAATCATGGGGCTTAGCTGATTTTTTAGATCATTATGATAAGAAATTGATTATTGTTGGTATTGAATGTAATCATGAAGGAAATGAAAGATTAAGTGAATATTGTCCTTATAACTTAAACAGTCGTTATTTTGGACGCGTTCAAGGAAAGGGTATTCAAACATTAGATTGGCTTGTTTATGAACTAAAGCCTATGATCGATCAAAAATATAGAACATATCCTTTTAGAGAATGTACAGCCATTGCAGGAAGTTCTATGGGTGGTTTGATGGCTTTTTATGGAGTTATCAAATACAACCAATATATTTCTAAAGCTGCTTGTTTATCACCAGCCTTTGGCTTATGTAAAAATCGTTTAGAAAGAGATCTTCCTCAAAATCTAAATTCTGATACATGCATTTATATGTCTTTGGGAACAGAAGAATTTAAAAGAACACAACGTTATATTAAAACCATTCAAGAGTTTAATGATTATATTGTATCTAAAGGTGCAACAAGTTATATCAATATTATTCCTGGAGGTCATCATAATGAAGCTGAATGGGAAAAGCAAAATGAGTTGTATATGAATGTGATGTGGAAATAAGGAGATAAAAAATGATTAAACCTCAACGTTTAAAAAAAGGAGATAAAGTAGCTATTGTAAGTTTATCGGCAGGAACTTTAGGAGAAAAATGGGCTATTCATCGTTATTATATTGCGAAAGAAAGATTAGAAAATGATTTTGGTTTAAAAGTGGTTGTTATGGAAAATACGTTGAAGGGTATTAAATATCTTGATGAACATCCAGAAGCAAGAGCAAAAGATTTAATGGATGCTTTTAAAGATGATTCTATAAAAGCTGTTTTTAATGCAATTGGTGGAGATGATACGATTCGTTTACTTCCATATATTGATTTTGAAGTTATAAGAAAGCATCCTAAAATATTTACAGGATATTCTGATACAACAATTAATCATTTGATGATGTATAAAGCAGGGTTGGTTTCTTATTATGGATTAGCGGTGCTAACAACTTTATCTGAATATGTCAAAATGGATGATTATTCATTGGAAATGATGAGAAAAACATTATTCGAGCCAGTACAACAATTGGAAATATACAAAGCACCTTATTACTACGATGACGATGATGAAATGATTCGATGGGATGAAAACAATATAAATGTTTTACGACAATATCATAAAGATGAAAATGGATATGAGGTCATTCAAGGAAATGGTGTTGTTGAAGGTGAATTGTTAGGCGGCTGTTTGGATACTTTTATAGAGGTTTTAGGAACAGAGTTATGGCCGGATAAAGAAAAATGGAAAGGTAAAATTATGTTTTTAGAAACAAGTGAAGTAGATATGTCAGAATATCAATTAGCTTGGATATTAAGAAATTTCATGGCACAAGGTCTTTTTGATGTGATAAATGGTATTGTTGTTGGCAAACCATCACGAAGAAAAAAATATGAAATTTATAAAAAAGTTTATCAAAAGGTTATTGGGATAGAAGCGCATCATCCAGATCTACCAATTTTATATAATGCTAATATAGGGCATGCACTTCCTATAGCTGTCATCCCTTACGGAGTGCGTTGCCGTTTAGATTTAGATAAAAAGACATTTACACTATTAGAACCTGCATGTAATCTTTAAAAGATTGAGAAAGTGAATCGTTTTACGATGATAAATATAAAATGAATGTGATGTGGAAATAAGGAGATAAAAAATGAAACCATTTTGGGAAGATGAATATTTAAATAAAGAAAAATCAACATTTGGAAATCCAAGTAAAGAGGTTAAAGAATTTGTTCCGTATTTAAAGAAAGATGCAAAGATACTTGATGTGGGTTGTGGCGATGGAAGACATGCTTTATACCTTGCAAGCTTGGGTTTTCAAGTAGATGCATTTGATTTATCAAAAAATGCGATTGAAAAAATAGATTATTTAAAACAAAAGAATAATTTAAATATTCATACATGGGTATGTGATGTGTTAGATTATCCCTTTAGATATTCCTATGATTTAATCATTGTTCATGGTGTTTTACAATTTATTGATAAAACAAAACAACCACAAGTAATAGAGTTGTTAAAGAAATGGACAAATGTAAATGGATATCATGTTATTGCTTTATTTACAGATGAAGAACCTATTCCAGATGATTTAAAAGATGTTATGGTAGGTGTCTTTAAAAACGAAGAAATTAAAGATTATTATACAAACTGGAAAACCCTAATGTTTGAAAATAAAAAATTTCATGATGAACATGAAAATGGTATTAAGCATCTTCATGCTATGAATAAATTAGTGGTAAAGAAAATAGGGTAAGCAAATATGAAAATAAGATGCTTTGAAGAAAATGATATAAAAACTATTTATGAATTATTAAAAAATGAATTAGGGTATGAAGTTGATTATAGTTTGTTTATTTTAAGAGTACAAGAAATGATAAAAAATAATTATTTGATTTATGTTGCTTGTATAGAAAATAAAGTTGTTGGTTTTATTGGAATAGAAGTAAGTTATGTCTTTGAACTTCCAAAACAAATAATGAGGGTAAATGCTCTTGCTGTTGATAAAAATTATCAAAACAAAGGGGATTGGAAAACATCTTATACAAGAGGTTGAAAAATATGCCAAAATAAATAACATGGCTGTGATTACTTTGAATAGTGGGATTTCTAGAAAAACAGCGCATATTTTTTATGAAAAACAAGGATATTCTAAAAAAGGTTATAGCTTTATTAAATATCTAAAATAGGGGTATAAAATGAATATTGAATTATACGATAAAATCAAAAAACTTTATTTAAAATATCATAAAGAAAAAACATGGAATCATGTAAATGATGTAGCCAAAGAAGCTAAAAAACTTGCAATTCAATATCATCTAAATATTGAAAAATGTACAATAGCAGCTTTGTTGCATGATATCAGTGCAATCTTTTCACCAGATGATATGTATAAATACGTTAAAGAATTAGGGTATCAAACAGATCCAAGTGAAGAAAAATATCATTTCTTATTGTATCAAAGAATTTCTAAAGAAATTGCATATGATTATTTTCATATTGAAGATGAAGATATTTTATCAGCAATTGAATGTCATATAACTTTGAAAAAAGAAATGAATGATTATGATAAAATTATTTTCTTAGCGGATAAGCTTGCATGGGATCAAGGAGGAATACCTCCTTATTATCAGCAATTAAAAGAAGCAGTCAATATTTCTTTAGATAAAGGATGTTATTGGTTTATAAGTTATCAATTTGAAACACATCAACTTCTTATGCCTCATACTTGGTTATTAGAAGCTTATGAAAAATTAAAACAAATCAATGAAGAATAATAAAAAAGTCTCTAATAGAGTTATTTTCTATTAGAGATTTTTATTAGATAAGATATCCATTAAAAATGGAACAACTTTTTCATTAGACATTTCATCTAAAGAAGAAATAAGACGATATTCACTATGTTCTTCAGAATCTAATTGAATTGTATAATCAGTAGTATTTTTTAAAGTACAAATATAAACAAGACGGGTAAACATCGTATTTTTACCTTTATCAAAATTACTATCTTCATGAATGATTTGTTTTACTTCAACATCTAAATTAACTTCTTCTTTAGCTTCTCTAATTAAAGCTTCTACAGGTGTTTCAAAGTCTTCTACGGAGCCTCCAGGAATATCCCAATATTCAGGATATACATTTGGTTTACCTCTTTTGATAATACTTCTTTTAATGATAAGATACTTGTCATTGATTTTCATTAAACCATGTACAATAAGTTTGTTTCGAAATTCTTTCATATGATTTTCCTCCTTATGGGTAAGTTTTATTATAAATCTGTTTTCAATAAAAATGCAATGAGAAAAATATGATATAATAAAATCAATAAAGATTAGAGGAAATGTGTATGGATAAAAATAAAAAATGGATTGATTATATTATTGAATTACAAAGTTTAGCACAAGCCGGACTTACTTATGGAAAAGATGTTTATGATCAAGAACGCTATGAACGTATTCGCCAACTTTCCGCTATGATGATGGCAGATATTTCAAATAAACCAGTAGAACAAGTAGAAGGGCTTTTTTGTAATGAAGTAGGGTATCAAACACCCAAAATTGATACACGTGCTGCTATTTTTAAAGAAGATAAAATCTTACTTGTACAATAGAAAAATGGAACATGGGCATTACTTGGTGGTTGGTGTGATGTCAATGTCTCAGTTATGGAAAATACGATAAAGGAAGTAAAAGAAGAAGCCGAACTTGATGTTGTTGTTAAAAATGTCATTGCAATTCAAGATAGAGAAAAACATAATCAACCAATCTATGCGTATAAGGTATGTAAAATATTTATGCTTTGTGAAGTAGAAGGTGGTGTTTTTAAAGAAAATAGTGAAACAATAGGTTTTGATTATTTTACAAAAGACAATCTTTCATTACTTGCTACAGAAAAGAATAATGAAGAACAAATTCAAATGTGTTTTGATGCTTATAAGGCAGGAGAAAAATGGAAAACATATTTTGATTAAGGAGGCATATTTATGGGATTTTTTACGAAGAAAAAACAAACACTATCATTTCCTTTTGATGATCAACAAAATACAGCATGCATTGTATGTTGTCATATTTTAGAAGGACATCCTATTTTATATGTAAGTCATGATGAAGATGACGGTATGTGGCAATTTTTATGTGGAAGCAATCATAATATAGAAGATGCAAGTATTGTTTCTTTATTTGAAGTTTATAACATTGATTATTCTATTTGCTTATTAAAAGACATGCCACGAGGTTATTATGCAATAAGAGAAAATGTAGAAAGTGATTGGATTGTTAAGAAATAATAATGATGGAGGTGTTATCTATGACAATAAAGTTTAGAGGTTATTTAAAAAATAATAATCAGTTAAAAAGCGTTGATGAATCACGATTGGAGAAAATGGCTATTGGATGGATTGACTATCTATTTGTTTTTTTGATTATTTTATATCCTTTAACAAAAAGCTTAAAATTATTAATTTCTAAATATAATGGAAAAATTTTAAATGTATTTTTAATAGATATATTGGGTTTTATTATTGTAATTTTATTAATGATTGTCCATGAATACTTTCATGCAATAACTTTTTCTAAAAAAGAAGATATTTATATTTGGTTTCAGGGGTTTGGAATGATAACACATTGCACAGAAATAAAGAATGTAAAAGAATATCTTTATACTTTATTGTTACCTAATTTACGTATTACATTGCCATTATCGATTTTTGTAATATTTGTAAAACTATCAAATCCATTGATTTTAAAAATGATAGGATTAGTTTCAAGTATTATAATTTTAGGAGCAATTAATGATCTTGCTACTATAGTTTATATAATTAGAAATAGGAAGCAGATAGAGTATTTACAATTAAGTGGTAAATACATGTATTATAAGAAGAAATAGCATATAGAGGAAAGGTAGAAAAATGAAAAAAAGATACTATTTTATTATTATTTTAGTTATTTTGATTCCTATTTTGATTGTTACGTCTTTAATAAAAGATTCTAATCAAAAACCAGCTATTAAAATTAAAGATAATGAAATCATTACATCTGTACCTAATTGTAGTGAACCAACAATTAAAATAGATAAAATACGAAATATTAAATTATTGGATAATGTTGAAATTGGAAATAAACAAGTAGGTTATAAAGAAGATAAGTGCTATGCAGGTTATTTTGATACACAATTTGGAACATGTTTTATTTATATAAATCCAAATATTCATTCATATATTTATTTTGAAACTAAAGATGACAATTGTTTGATTAATTATGAAAATGAAGAAAAAACGAAGGAATTGTATGGAATTATGAACAATAAATAAAAGAAGAAATTTTTAAGTGCTTCTTTTATTTATGTGATATAATTTTGATTAGTCAAAGGAGTTGATTTATATGAAAATATTAGCTTTTACAGGAGCAGGAATATCAAAACAAAGTAATATTCCAACATTTATGGAAAGACCAGATGTAAGGGAAAAACTATTTAGAAGTTATGCCAATACACATCATGAAGAATATAATGAAGTTATTAAACAACTTAAAGCCAATATGAATGGTGCTAAACCCAATGACGCTCATATTGCTTTGGCTGAATATCATGTACCAATTATTACTATGAATATTGATGGGCTGCATAAACTTGCTGGAAGTGATGCTTTAGAATTACATGGTGGTTTACCAGAAGATGATGAAATGGATATTGCGTATTCTTTATATGATAAACCAGTACTTTATGGTGATCCAGCACCAAATTATCAAAAAGCTTATGAAATGGTTTATACATTACAACCAGGAGATATCTTTTTAGTAGTAGGATGTTCATTTCATACAGGAATATCTGTTGATTTAAGAGAAGTTGCGAAAGCTAGAGGAGCAAGAATTATCGAAATACAAGAAGATGCTGCTCATAATGTAAGAAAAGTATTAGAAGAATTATTAAATAATAATTAACTTTTAATGTAGAATAAAAGGAATGGAGGAAATTATTGATATGCAAATGCCGGTATTATTATGTGCGATTTTATTAATAGTTATTTCTATTCCTTTATATTTTGGAAAAGGTTCAAATATGATTGCTGGATATAATGATTTGAGCCAAGTTGGTAAAGAAAAAATAAATAGGTTGAGATTATGCAGGGTGTTGGCAATGACACTTGATATAACTGCTATCATTTTAATGTTAGGAGCTTATTCTATTATTAGTATGAATGATACAATAATTTTAGGTGTTATCACACTAATTGTAGGAACTATTTTGAGTAATGTTGTTTCCAAAAATAAGTGAATTAATTGCTATAAAAAATATTAGAAGAATTAATGAAAGGAAGATTAATGAATGAACTCAATTTTAATTAAACCACATCATTTTATTGATATTATTAAATTATATGGATCTGGGATAGATAGATTTGTTCCTGATGAAAAAATGGGACATGATTTTTATAAGGTTGCTAATGAAATTATTGATAACCCATCTGTTGATTTAAAACTAACAATTGATGGAGATGACATTTGTAAACCTTGTAAAAAGTATCATGAACAATGTGTTGATCCATTAACGCATATACAAGGATATACGAGTAAAGATGTTTATAATAAAACTTTAGATAAAAGAATTATAAAATTATATAACTTAAATGATGAATATTATACGGCAAAACAATTATGCTCTATAATTCAAAATAATAAAGAATATATCTTTGAAGTCTGGGATGAAGAAGATAATGAGGTAACACAAAAAAGATATGAATTATTTTTACAAGGGGCTCATAAATTTTTAGATAACATTTAAAGAATAAATATAGGAAGAGGTGATAGATTTGTCAAAAAGGGAAAAAGCGTATTTTCATTTACCAGGATTATTTGAATTTTATGAATTATATAAAGTCTTTTTACCATTATTCTATCATCATCGTGAATATTTTTATGATTGGTGTGAAATAGGTTCTATTTATGGAAGTCCTGAAGATTGTTTATGGGGTGGAGGACGTCTTGGTGAAGGAAATCAAAATTCTTATGAAGTTCTTTCACTTATGAATCAATATCATATTTCTTCGCGCCTTACTTTCAGTAATTCATTACTTCAAGAAAAACATCTTCAAGATAAAAGATGTAATGATCTTTGTACTTTGTTTGAAAAAAGTGAGGTTCAAAGTGGGATTATCATTCATTCTGATTTGTTGCTAGAATATTTAAAAAAGCAATATCCACGTTTTTATTTTGTTTCTTCAACAACGAAAGTTCTTACAAAATTTGAACAATTAGTAGATGAGTTAAAGAAAGATGACTTTTTATATGTTGTTCCTGATTTTCGTTTAAATAAAGTTCAACAATTAGAAAATCTTTTACAAAAAGATAAGGATAAAGTTGAATTTTTATGTAATGAATGTTGTTTTATAGGCTGCCTTGAACGAAAAAAATGTTATGAAACGGTTAGCCGTCAAAATCTTGGAGAAGATTGTTTAGATCATGTATGCAAAGCTCCGAATTCTCATGAGGGGTATCGTTTTTCTAAAGCTATGCAAAATTCGAGTTTTATCAGTGTTGAAGATATTCAAAATAATTATCTACCAAAAGGCTTTTCTCAATTTAAAATAGAAGGTAGAAGTTTAGGGAGTGCTTTAGTGTTAGAATTTTTACTTTATTATATGGTAAAACCTGAATATCAAATACATGTAAGAGAAGCTATTTATTTAGATAATATGTTAGATTTGTTTTAAAAAATAAGAAGGATAAAACATGTAAAGTGTATAAATTATTAAAGAAATAAAAAGGAGTACATATATGAAGATAGAATATAAAGAAGGTCTTATTATTTTAAAAGATCAGGAGGAAGAAGTAGGTTATATTAAATATGTTAAAAAAGAAGAAAATGTGATTGATGTTATTTCAACAGTTGTTCATGAAAGATATCAGGGTCAAGGAATGGCAGGAAAGCTATTTAATGCTTTGATGAAATATGTAAAAGATAATTCTTTGAAAATCATTCCATCTTGTAGTTATATTGAAAAGAAGCTTTCAAAGCTTGCAAATTCTTGCGATTTTTTGCATAAATGGGCGTAATTATTATATTATACTCAAAAAATTAATAAATATGCTTAAAAATAACAATATTTTCTTGCAATTAAGAAATAATCTCTATATAATACTTTTGTAAATTAAGAGTCAAAGGGGGGAATCATCATGGCAAAAACTGTAGTAAGAGAAAACGAATCTTTAGATGACGCTTTACGTCGTTTTAAAAGACAAGTATCTAGAACAGGTACCCTTGCTGAAGCTCGTAAAAGAGAATTCTATGTTAAACCAGGATTAAAAAGAAAATTAAAATCTGAAGCAGCAAGAAAAAATAATAAAAAAAGATAATAAAATTACAGCCTATTTGGCTGTTTTTTTATGCTGTTTTTTCATTGAAAAAGATGTTATCATTTAGTATACTTTATATGATAAAAATAAAGATGTTTTTAATCAAAAAAGGGAGAAACTATGAAAACAGTATTAAAAAATGGAAATGTTTTTTACCAAAATAAAATACAAAAATTAGATGTAGAAATTGATGGGGAAACAATTAGTCGAATTGGAAAAGAATTAGATGGAGACAATGTTATTGATTGTACAGATTTATTAGTAACACCAGGTTTTGTTGACCTTCATGTTCATTTACGTGAACCAGGATTTGAGCATAAAGGAACTATTAAAACAGAAACTTTATCCGCTAAATATGGAGGCTATACGCATATTGTTGCTATGGCAAATACGAATCCATGTATGGATGATAAAGAAACGATTGAAGACTTTATTCAAAGAGTTAAAAAAGATAGCTCAATTCATACTTACACTTATAGTGCGATTACAAAAGATTTAAAAGGACAAGAACTTGTTAATTTTAAAGAAAATAATGCTTTTGATATTGTCCAAGGATTTTCTGATGATGGAAAAGGTGTACAAAGTAAAGAAATGATGGAAAAAGCCATGAAAGAAGCAAAAGCAAACAAGAGTATTATTGTTGCTCATTGTGAAGATGAAGGAGAACTTGAAAAAGGAGCATGTATTAACTTAGGCCGTGTTTCTAAAGAAAATGGTCTTGTAGGAATCAACAATGCTTCAGAATATAATCACGCTTTACGTGATTTGCAATTATCTAAAGAAATTGGCAATCGTTATCATATTTGTCATATTTCTACCAAAGAAACAGTGGCAGGATTAAGAGAATATCGAAAACAAGGTTTACCTGTTTCAGGAGAAGCCTGTCCACATCATTTGATTTTAACAGATGAAAATATTAAAAACTTAAATCCAAATTATAAAATGAATCCACCACTTCGAAGTAAAGAAGATTTAGATGCTTTGATTGAAGGATTAAAAGATGGTACAGTGACATGTATTTCAACAGATCATGCACCGCATAGTGATGAAGAAAAATTAAAACCAATTGATCAAGCACCATTTGGTATTATTGGTAACCAACATGCCTTCAGTCTTGTTTATACGTATTTAGTTAAAAAGAATCTATTAGATTTAGAAACAGTTTTAAAATGTATGACAATCAATCCTAGTCAAGTGATTGGTTTAGATCATGATATGGCTGTTGGTAAAAAGGCCAATATTGCCATCATTGATTTAAATGAGGAATATACAATTACCAGAGATAATATTTATTCAAAAGCAAAAAATACACCATTTTTGGATACAAAATGTTTTGGTTTAGTGAAATATCATATTTTAGATGGAAAGATTGAAAAATTATAGGAGGAATTTATGAACTATCAAGGGTTAATGGAAATTACAAAAATTGAAAACATTGCAGATGATGTTTATGAAATGACTTTAAAAGGAGAAGGGGCTAAATATATTAGTCAACCAGGTCAATTCATTAATATTAAGATTAATGAAAGTTTACAACCTTATCTTAGAAGACCGATGTCTATTTCGGATTATGATGAAAATACCATTGTGATTGTTTTTAAGGTTGTTGGTCAAGGAACAGAAATCTTAAAGAATAAACAAATTGGAGATCAATTGGATTGTTTAATTGGTTTAGGAAATGGTTTTACAGTTCAAGAAGGAAAAGCTCTTCTTATCGGGGGAGGACTTGGAACACCACCGCTTTATAATTTAGGTAAGAAATTAAAAGAAAAAGGAATTGAAGTGACAACTGTTTTAGGATTTTCTTCTAAAAAAGATGTTTTCTATATTGATAAATTCCAAGAATTTGGAGATGTTTTAATTGCGACAATGGATGGTTCTTTAGGGGTTAAAGGAACAGTTATTGATGTGATCAAAAACGCAAATCTTACTTTTGATCGTTACTATACATGTGGACCTGAACCTATGTTAGATGCCCTTGCTTTAAATTATCCAGAACATGGACAACTTTCTTTTGAAGCAAGAATGGGATGTGGTTTTGGAGCATGTATGGGATGTTCATGTAAAGTGAAAACAAAACCTTATAAACGTATTTGTGTAGAAGGACCAATCTTATTAAGTGAGGAGGTTATTGTAAATGGTTAATTTAAAAGTTAATCTTCCAGGTTTAGAAATGAAAAATCCAGTGATTCCAGCATCAGGAACTTTTGGATTTGGATATGAATTTACAAGATTCTATGATATTAATGTTTTAGGAAGTATCATGATTAAAGGAACAACACTTGAGCCACGTTATGGAAATCCTTTGCCACGTATTGCGGAAGGACCAAGTGGAATGCTTAATGCAATTGGACTCCAAAATCCTGGTGTTGATGCCGTTATGTCACATGAGCTAGAAGAACTCCGTAAGTGCTATAATGATAAAGTTATTGCGAATATCGGTGGAAGCTGCATTGATGATTATGTTGAAACGGCAAAACGTATTTCAACACATGATATGGTAGGTGCTTTAGAATTAAATATTTCTTGTCCAAACGTTCATAGTGGAGGTATTCAATTTGGGACAAATCCACAAATGGCAGCGGATGTCACACGTAAAGTCAAAGCTGTTTCTCAAAAACCAGTCTACGTCAAACTTTCGCCAAATGTCACAGACATTGTTGAAATGGCTAAAGCAGTTGAAGAAGCAGGAGCTGATGGTATTACAATGATTAATACTTTAGTGGGTATGCGTTTTAATATCAAAACAGGAAAACCAATTATCGCAAATGGAACAGGTGGTTATTCTGGACCAGCTATTTTCCCAGTAGCTTTACGTATGGTTCATCAAGTAAGTAAAGCAGTTAAAATTCCTGTAATTGGTATGGGTGGTATTTCAAGTGCCCATGATGTTATTGAAATGATGGTTGCTGGTGCCAGTGCGGTAGCCATTGGTTGTCAAAACTTAGTAGATCCATATGCTTGTTATAAAATCATTCAGGATTTACCAAAAGAACTTGAAAAACTCGGTGTTCAAGATATTAATGAAATCGTTGGGTTATCACATCAAGATTAAAAGAGAAATGAAGATTTCTCTTTTTCTATCGTTATCCATGTAATATAATAAGATAAATAGGGGTGAAGCAAATGGATTTAGATACATTGTTAAATAAAAATCAAAAAGAGGCAGCAACGTATTTAGATAGTCACTTAAGAATCATTGCGGGGGCAGGTTCTGGAAAAACAAGAGTTGTGACTTATCGTATTGCACATTTAATACAAGATATTGGAATTGATCCGCGTTCTATTTTGGCAATAACTTTTACAAATAAAGCTGCCAATGAAATGAAAGAAAGGGTCAATGAAATTGTTGGTATTCATGGAAGTGGAACACTTATTTGTACCATTCATTCTCTTTGTGTAAGACTTTTAAGACAACATATTAATGTCTTAAATTATCCAAGTAATTTTACAATCATGGATGAAGAAGATCAAAAAGCACTTATTAAAAAGCTTTATACTCAATTAGAAATCGACGCTAAAGTTATTTCTATTAAAAGTATGATCAATACAATTTCATCTTATAAAACAGCAAGAGTCTCACCACAAAGAGCCATTGAACTTGCAGGACAATTTTCTGGAGAACTTAAAAAAGCTAAAGTTTATGAAGCTTATGAAAATTATAAAGAAGATCATTTCTTATTAGATTTTGATGATTTATTATTAAAAGCCGTTTATATTTTAGATAATTATCCTGATATATTAGAAAAATGGCAAAGAAAATTTCAATACATTCATGTTGATGAATTTCAAGATGTTGGAGAAATTGAATATCATTTAGTTCAACTCTTATCTAAATATGCCATTGTTTGTGTGGTTGGTGATCCAGATCAAACAATTTATAGTTTCAGGGGGGCAGATGTTCATTTTATTTTAGATTTTGATAAAGACTTTAAACCAAATAAAACAATTATTCTTGATCAAAACTATCGTTCTACAGGAAATATCTTAAAAGTATCCAATAATTTAATTCGTAAAAACAGTCAACGTTTAGAAAAAAATCTTTATACAAAGCAAACAGGTGGGGAAGATGTTATTCATCATGTCGCTAAAAGTGAAGAAGAAGAAGCCAATTGGATTGCAAGTAAAATAGAAGATATTGTAAGTAATCAAGAAGGCGTTAATTATCGTGATATTGCTATTTTATATCGTGCCAACTATTTATCACGTACGATTGAACAGGTATTGATTCGTAAAGGAATTGATTATCGTATTTTTGGTGGTTTAAAATTCTTTAATCGCAAAGAAGTTAAAGATGCTTTAAGTTATTTAAGACTTGTTTGTAATCAAGAAGATTTAGCTTTTGAAAGAATTATTAATACACCAGCTAGAGGAATTGGTAAAAAGACATTAGAGAATATTCAATTAGTGGCTTTAAATTATCAAATTTCTCTTTATGAAGCATTAACACTTCATAGTGAAGAAATTCGTCTTTCAAATAAATCTAAAAAAGAAGTTAGAGGATTTGTAGAAGCCATTGAAAAAGCAAGACAATCAAAATTACCACTTCATGAAATGTTTGAACAATTAATGATTGATGTAGGCTACATCGATATGTTAAAAAATGATTTAGAAGACAATCGAATTGATAATATTCATGAATTACAACGTTCTATTTATGATTTCCAAGTTTCTCATGAAGATGCACCAACTTTAGAGAACTATTTACAAGATATTTCTTTATATACTGATAATGATTCTATTGATCAAGGGCAATATGTTTCTTTAATGTCTATTCATATGGCAAAAGGACTTGAATTTGATTATGTCTTTGTTTTAGGACTTTCAGAAGGCATTTTCCCAAGTTTTAGAAGTTTGGCCGATGATGGAGATGAAGGGCTTGAAGAAGAAAGAAGATTAGCTTATGTAGCTTTTACTAGAGCAAAAAAACAACTTTTCTTAACGGATAGTGAAGGCTTTAGTTTTGTAACGGATTCGCCAAAAGTGTCAAGTCGTTTCATTGATGAAGTAGGAAATGAAGGAATTGTGCATAGTGGAAGTAAGCCACGTTTTAAAACAAGTGACTATATTCCAAAACAAACCGTTTCTAAAGAAGAATTAATTGGGGATAATAAAGTTGATGATTGGAAAGTAGGTGACCTTGTTAACCATGATGTCTTTGGTAAAGGGGTTGTTGTTAAGGTCAATAAGACAATTTTAGATATTGCTTTTGAACTTCCTGTAGGACTTAAATCCTTAATGGCCAATCATAAAGCATTAAAAAAACTTACAAACTAGAGAATATAATATTCTCTTTTTTGTATGTCATTATTTTGTTATAATAAAAAAGATTTTAAAGGAGAGAAAATGATGGATGATTTAAAAAGATATGAAGAATTAGTAAAAACAATTGAATATCATAATGATCGTTATTATAACCAAGATGATCCAGAAATAAGTGATTATGACTATGATATGATGATGAAAGAACTTAAAAAAATAGAAAAGGATCATCCTGAATATGTCACACCAAATTCACCAACTCAACATGTTGGAGGAAGTGCTAAAAGAGAAGCAGGTGTTTTGGTAAGACATCGTGTACCGATGCTTTCTTTACAAGATGTTTTTTCTAAAGAAGAAGTCCAAGAATTTGTGGAATCAATGCAAGAAACTTTAGTCGATCCTGTTTTTATCGTTGAATATAAAATTGATGGTCTTTCAATGGCTTTAAGATATGAAAATGGTGACTTAACAACAGCGATTACACGTGGTGATGGAATTATCCAAGGTGAAGATGTTACAGTTAATGCAAGAGTCATCAAAGATGTAAAAAATAAATTAAAAGAACCAATAGAATACTTAGAAGTACGTGGTGAAGTCTATATGACGAATGAGGCTTTTGATAAAGTCAACGAGATTCAAGAATTAAATAATAAAAAGACTTTTGCAAATCCAAGAAACTGTGCAGCTGGAACGCTTCGTCAATTAGATAGTCGTATTACCAAACAAAGAAATCTTTCTATGTTTATCTTTAATATTCAAGATATTCGAGGAAAAGAAATTACGACGCATAGTCAAGGTTATGAATATTTGAAAAAACAAGGAATGAAAGTTATTGATAATTATCAAATTTGTCACAGCTTTGAAGAAGTATGGAAAGCAATTGAAATGATTGGTGAAAGTAGAGATCAATTAGGCTATGACATTGATGGAGCGGTTGTTAAAATTGATAGCTATGAACAAAGACAACAATTAGGACAAACAGCTAAAGTACCGCGTTGGGCAGTTGCTTATAAATACCCACCAGAAGAAAAAGAAACAAAACTTTTAGATATTGAGTTGTCTGTTGGAAGAACAGGTAGAATTACACCAACAGCTATCTTTGAACCAGTTCGTTTATGTGGAACAACGGTTTCTAGAGCAACCCTTCATAATCAAGATTTTATAGATAGCCTAGATGTTCGTATTGGTGATACAATTATTGTTTATAAATCAGGAGAAATCATTCCTAAAGTAAAAGGTGTCAATAAAGATAAAAGACCGGCTGATAGTGTTCCTTATCAAATAGGAAATGTCTGTCCAGTATGTGGAGCACCAACATATCAAGAAGAAGGAACGGTAGATATTAAGTGTTCCAATCCAACATGTCCAAGTAAGTTAGTAAGAAATGTTGTAAATTTTGTTGGAAGAGATGCAATGGATATTAAAGGCTTTGGTTTATCTTATGTAGAAACCTTGATAGATCAAGGATATATTCATGATGTGAGTGATATTTATACATTAAAAGATAAAAGACAAGATCTTTTAGACAAAAAAGTAATCGGTCTTGTAAAGAGTACCGATAATTTATTAAATGCGATTGAAAAAAGTAAAGAAAATGATGCAACAAAAATATTAACAGCTTTAGGTATTTCTAATATTGGAAAATCAGCTGCAAAATCATTAATGAAAAAATTTAAAACCATGGATCAATTAATGAATGCAAGCTATGAACAACTCATTGAAGTCAATGATATTGGTGCTACGAGTGCGCAAATTCTTATTGATTATTTTAAAGATGAAAAAAATAAAGAAATCATTCATAAATTAGAAAACTATGGATTGAAAATGGAAATAGAAGATACTCAAAGTTCTTCTCTATTAGAAAATATGACTTTTGTTGTAACAGGAACGCTTCCAACTTTATCTCGTAAGGAAGCTGCAACACTTATTGAAAATAACGGGGGTAAAGTATCAGGTTCCGTTTCTAAAAAGACAACATATTTATTAGCGGGAGAAAATGCCGGAAGCAAGCTTGCTAAAGCACAATCCTTAAATATTCCGGTTCTTAGTGAAGAAATGTTTATGGAAATGATAAAATCATAATTTTATGCTATAATGTGCAAAAAAAGGAGGTCCTTATGAAAAAACTATTAATTGGTATATTATGTTTACTTCTTTGTACAGGGTGTACATCAAAATCAAGCAAAAAAGAAACAAAAAGCAGCCAAGATATTTCTTCAACAGATTCGTTAGATGATTCATTTTATCCAATTGTTAATCTTGGGACAAATTTGATTAGAGAAACATTTTATCAAGATTTTTCTTCATCAGATGATTTTCAAACAATTGGACGAGAATTACAAGTTTTATCGACAGAATATTTTTCAACATCAGATTATTATATGTCTGAAGGTTTACAACTTGTAAAAAAAGATAAAGATGAACTTTTATTAAGAAATAAAAAACATTCTTTACAACCGGCAACAGGGGAAACTGTTGATGGTAAAGAAGTAAGTAAGATGGTTGAAAATATCAGTGAACAAGATTACTATGAAAAAAGTGGTGATAAATATACTTTAAAAGGAATGTCTATCGCAATTATTTTAGATGCAACAGGTGGTACAAATGACGTACTATCAGATGATAGTGTTAATAATTATGGAAAAGAAGTGATTTCTAAACTTTATAACTATCTTCAAACAAAGAAAAGTGTTAAAGATATTCCGACTTTAATTGCGGTTTATCGTAAAAATGTTAAAGATGAAAATAGTTATAATGGACACTATATTTATAGTAGTTATTGTAAAAATGGTAAAGTAGGTTCAATTAAATTATTAGACTATAATACGTATATTTTTACAAGTGATGAGGCTAATAAAGCAGACGAATCGCTATATTCTCAATTCTCTGTATTTAAAAACAATGTCAAAAATGCTTCAACAGAAGCAGTTGGGGTTGTTGGATATGGAAAATATAAAGATGGTTCGATTCAAACTATGAAAATTCAAGTAAAAGTGAGTGTGAAAAGTTATACAGAACTTATTTACATGGTAGAAACAGTGGCTGATGAAATGGATAGTCATTTTAGTGGTGTGGATACATATACCATTATCAATGATCAGGATGGTTTAAAAGCTGTTGTTATTAAAAATGCTGGAGAGGATGCACAAAGTACATTACTTTATTAAGGATATACATTTGCTATATTTTTTGATAAAATAAGGTATAAGAAGGTGAAATAATGGCAAGAGAAAGATTTTCATTTAATGATACTAAAGAATATAATAAAGATGATTTACAACCAAATAATGATTTACATGCAGGACAAACAGGTAAATTTACATTTGATGATGAAATAGAAGAAAAACCAAAGAAAGTAAAAAAACTAAAGAAAACAAAACAACCAAAAAATGGAAAGAAATTAAAGCTTAAAAAATGGCATATTTTTATTACAGTACTTGTTGTTTTAATTGTTGCTTTCCTACTTTATATTTTTGTTTTCTCTGGTAATAATAAAGGGCCTGTCTATGGACAAAGATGTGTGAAATTATTATCAGTAGATCAAAATACGGTGAGTCAAGTTGAAAGTCAAATTGAACAAGATGATCGTATTCAAGATTTGGCTGTAAAAGTTGATTGTCGTACAATTAAATTAACTTATCAACTTGTCGATAATGTTTCTGCAGATGATGCGAAGTCTTTAGTTGAAGATTCTGTTCATACATTTGATGATGCAATGGGTCAACAAAAGGATGATGGAGCTGCTTGGTCACAACTTTTAAATAAAGCTAATGGACGTCTTCAGTATGATTTAGAAATTATTGTTAAATCAAATGGGGATAGTGATTTCCCATTATTTGGTACAAAACATGCGGGCATTGATGATATTACCTATACAGGACAAAATGTTAAAGATCAAAGTGCTGCCGATAAAGCAATTCAAAGACAGGCAGAAGTAGATGCAGCCAATGCTGCAAATCAATAAACGAGCCTAGCTCGTTTTTTTGGAGGAAAAAATGAAAAAAAATGATTATTTTATAGGAAAATGTGTTGATCAATCTCATGATGGAAAAGGAATTGTTAAATATGAAGGTTTTACTTATTTTGTAAATGGGATGATCACAGGAGAAGTAGGACAAATTAAATGTATTAAAATGTTAAAGAATTATGGGGTAGGACGTTTAATTGAATTACAAAAACCTTCACCTGAAAGAGTGAATCCTAAATGTCATATTTATCAAGGATGTGGTGGTTGTCATTTAATGCATTTATCTAGTCTAGGACAACAAGAATTTAAAACAAAAAGAGTAAAGGATTGTATGGAAAGAATTGGACATTTAGAGGTTGATATTCAACCTTGTTTAATGCAAGAAGATCCTTGGTATTATCGTAATAAAGTTCAAATGCCTTTAGGCTATGATAAAAACGGTCAATTAGTGACAGGTTTTTATAAACAAAGAACCAATGATATTATTGCTTGTGATGAATGTCTTATTCAAAATGAAGAATCAAATGCAGTGATTCAAAGAGTGAAAGAACTTTTTGTACAATATGATATAAAACCTTATGATAAAACAACACATCAAGGAAATATTAAACATGTTCTTACTAAAAAAGGCTATCATAGTGAAGAATTTATGTTATGCTTCATTACTTATCAAAAAACAATCAAACATATTGATCAAATTGTAGAAATACTTGTTCAAGAATTTCCACATATTAAAACCATTATCCAAAATATCAATGAAAGACATGATAATGTTATTTTAGGTGATGAAGAAAAGATTCTTTACGGTCAAGGTTATATTTATGATACTTTACTTAAAAATCAATATAAGATATCTTTGAAATCATTTTATCAAATCAATCCAATTCAAGTAGAAGTTCTTTACCAAACAGCCATTGATTTAGCTCATTTAAATCAAGACTCTGTTGTTTTAGATGCTTATTGTGGAATTGGAACAATTACCCTTTCACTTGCAAAACATGTAAAGAAAGTTTACGGGGTCGAAGTTATTTACCAAGCTATAGAGGATGCTAAAAATAATGCTCTACTTAATAAAATAGATAACGTAGATTTTGTCTGTGATGATGCTGGAAAATATATGGTCGAGCTTGTTAAGAAAAATACCCATTTAGATGTTGTTTTTGTTGATCCACCACGAAAAGGATGTTCAGAAGAATTCTTAGAACATTTATTACAGGCAAGTCCAAAAGAAATTATTTATATTTCATGTGATGTAGCCACTCAAGCAAGAGATGCTAAGTATTTGAATGAACATGGTTATACAATCACAAATTGTCAACCAGTAGATATGTTTCCACATACTTTCCACATCGAAAATATTTTAAGATTTGAGAAATCCTAGTGATTTCTTTTTCTTATATCAAGTTATAACAAACAATTATTTGTCATATTATAAAGAGTGATTTACAATAAAAATAGGAGGAAAAAGGAAATGAAAGTATTATTAGTTAATGGGGGACCACACCCTAAAGGATGTACCAATCGTGCTTTAGAAGAAGTAGAAAAAGCATTAAAGGAAGAAGGAATAGAAACGCTTATTTATGATATTCCTAATGTTCCATTACAAGATTGTGTTGCTTGTGGATCATGCGCTAAAACAGGTAAATGTGTTTTTGATGATTGTGTCAATGAATTTGCCTCAATGGCAAAAGATGCTGATGGCTTTATCTTTGGAACACCTGTTTATTATGCGCATCCAACAGGTAAAATTCAAAGCTTTATGGATCGTGTTTTTTACAGTGCTAAATCAGCTTTTGTTCATAAACCAGCAGCAGTAATTTCTTCATCGAGAAGAGCAGGGAGTGTCACAAGTATGGATGTTTTAAATAAACATTTAAGTATTTCAGAAATGCCAATTGTCACATCAAATTATTGGAATGAAGTGCATGGACATACACCAAGTGATGTTGAACAAGATAGAGAGGGATTAGATACAATGTATGCATTAGGTAAAAATATGGCTTGGATGTTAAAATGTATTGAAGCTGGTAAAAAAGCAGGAATTGAAGTTCCTCAAAATAAAAAGAGAACGACAAACTTTATTCGTTAAAATGAAAACACTGTATGTTTCTGATTTAGACGGTACGCTTTTAAATAGTCAACAACAAACATCAACTTATACCAATCAAATAATAGAAAAACTTGTTGATCAAGGAATGTTGTTTTCTTATGCAACCGCAAGATCTTATTATTCAGCCAAACCAGCAACCAAAGGCTTAAGTGCAAAAATTCCTTTGATTCTTTATAATGGCGCCTTTATTATTGATAATCAAAGCCAAGAAATTTTAGTATCTAATTTCTTTTCAAAAGAAGAAGTTAATGAATTATCGTATTATTTTAAGCAAAAAAACTTTTATCCTATTGTCTATGCTTTTATAAATAAACAAGAAAAATTTAGTTATATTCCTGGTAAATCAACCAAACAACAACTAGATTTTATAAGTACACGTAATGATAAAAGAAAAAATCCAACTGAAAATGATCTCTATCAAGGAGATGTTTTCTATGTTTCATGTATTGCTTCAAAAAAACAGCTAGAAAGTTTTTATCATGATTTAAAAGACCGTTATCAATGCTTATTTTCTAAAGATATCTATAGTCAAGATTGGTGGCTTGAAATCTTACCACAAAAAGCGACAAAAGCGCATGCTATTTTACAATTAAAAGACTATCTAAAATGTGAGAAAGTCGTTGCTTTTGGAGATGGGTTGAATGATCTATCAATGTTTGAAATAGCCAATGAGAGCTATGCAGTAGAAAATGCCTGTAAAGAACTCAAAGAAAAGGCAACAGGCGTTATTGGTCGTCATGATCAAGATGCGGTGGCGCATTGGTTAGAAAAGAATTATAAGGGTTAAGATGAAAGATTTATATTATATTTTAATGTACAATAATTTAGGTAATACAAAGGAATGCAAAACACTTATTAAACATGGGTTCATTCAAGTTAATGGTGTTGTTGAAACGAATTGTAAAAGAAAGATCCAAGAAGAGGATGTTCTTATTTATCAAGGAAAAAAGCTCAAGAGTCAACCATTTCACTATCTTATGCTCAATAAACCAAAAGGATATCTTTGTGCCAATAAAGATGAAAAAGAAAAATGTGTTGTTGATTTAATTGATTATTTAGATTGTTTTTGTTTAGGAAGATTAGATCGTGATACGACAGGACTTTTGATTCTTACCAATGATAAAAGTTTAAAGAAGCTTTTATTACCACAAAATCATGTAAAGAAAACCTATCTTGTTGAAACAAAAGAAAAGCTAAAAAAAGTAGATCAAGAAGTTTTTAAAAGGGGAATCACCATTGATCAAAGTATTCAATGCTTACCTGCTAAACTTGAAATTTTAGATGATTTTCATGGCTATGTAACACTTGAAGAAGGAAAATATCATCAAATCAAAAAGATGTTTTTATCATTAAAGAATGAAGTTGTTTCTTTAAAAAGAATTTCTTTTGATGAAATCTATTTAGATGAAGACTTATTGGAAGGTATGTCACGTCCTTTAAATAAAGAAGAAAGAAATAAGCTCATAAAAAAAGCGACTCAATGTTGAGTCGCTTAAACTTTTTCTGTCATTGAAATAACAATAACAGCTCCTACAATAGATAGAACTACTCCAGCAAGTAAAACATGTCCAACACCTAAAGCATCAAGCATAATTCCACCTGCAAAGTTTGCAAATACTCCTGACAATGTCATTGAAGTTGTAACAAGTGATTGTCCTTTAACACGATCAGCAACAGCAATTTTCTTATTAACATAATAAACAGAAGCTGGAACAAATAAAGCATAGGCAAACATTTGACATACTTGAGCAAGATAAATCATGATCATGTTTGTTGCAAAATATGTAAGTGCATGTTTTACGACAAACATTAAAATGGAAAATTTAATAAGTGTACCACAATTAATTTTTTCAGACATCTTTGTAAAGAAAGCCATTGTTGGAAGTTCCAACATTGCTGCAACGAAAACTGCATTTCCCATATCAGCACTTGTCCCACCAATATTAGTAATAATTTGAATAAAGAAGTTATTGATGATTGTATGAGCAAAATAGACAAGTACAAAACCAACTAAAAATAAAATAAATTTTTTATATTTCATACAGAACTTACCAAAAGAAAGTTGTTCTGTTTCTTCTTGTTTTGTATCTTCTTTGGTAATTTCTTTTTCATAACCTTTTGGTAAAACAAACATTTTAACAACAACAAATAATAAAGCTGTAAAAATAATATAGAATAGAGGTAAAATACCTGGTGAAAAACTTTCGACAACATGTCCTAAAACAAGAGAAGCAATGGCATAAGCTACAGAACCTAATCCACGAGCAAGACCATAGTTAATTTCAATACCATGTTGTTCAAAAACAAAGGCAAGTGAATTCATCAATGGCATGATTGATGACATGATTGAAAAAATAGTCACTACTAAAAATAAAACAAATAAAGCACTTCCGGGAATTAAATAAAGAATTGCGGATAAAGCAATGACTAACAATACAATTGGGGCAATGATATTCCGCATTTCAATATTTTTATGATTGTCTGCAAAAGAAGCAAGCATTGGTTGTAATAAAACAGCAATAATACTTGAAAGAGCAAGAGCAATACCAATTTGTGAGTTTGTACATCCTTTATCTAATAAAAAGACAGAAGCATAACCCATCATTGATGCAAAAGCAGCAAAGTAGAAAATTTGGCTACCAGCATACTTCAAGTTTAAACTACGATTTTTTTTCATAAACATTTCCTTCCTTAAATAATAATCATATTGTATGTCTAAATATGAATAGCTTATCTATATTTTATCATAAAAGCAATGAATGTAAGCGTTTTTTTGTATTATGAAAAAAAGAAGAATATTTTGACTTACTTCGAAAGAAAATTATAATAAAAAGTGGTGATATGATGAAAGAAATAATAATGATTACAGGTGCAAGTTCTGGAATGGGAAGAGAATTTGCCATGCAAATTGAAAAGAAGTATCAAGTAGATGAAATATGGGTGATTGCTAGAAAAAAAGAAAGATTGGAAAATTTAAAGGAAAGACTACAAACAAAGGTAAGAATTTTTGCTTTAGATTTAACGCAAAAAGAATCCTTTGAAATTATTCAAGAAGCTTTATTTCAAGAAAAACCTAGAGTAAAAGCCTTGATTAATTGTTCAGGCTATGGAAAATTAAATCATTATGAAAATATGTCGATTGAAGTCATTGAAAATATGATGAATTTAAATATGCTGGCAGTTGTTAAAATGGTCAATAGTGTTTTACCTTATATGCATAAAAAAAGCTCTATTGTTAATCTTGCTTCATGTAGTGGTTATATGCCGATTCCTTACTTAAATATTTATGCTTCTACCAAAGCTTTTGTCTTAAGCTATTCAAGAGCTTTAAATGAAGAATTAAAATATCGACAAATTCATGTTTTAGCTATATGTCCTTATTGGGTAGAAACAGAGTTTTTTGATCGTGCTGTTGTAAAAGATAAAAAACCTGTTGTGATTCGCTATGGAAAGGTTTATAAAGCGAAAGATGTTATTAAAAAAGCGATTAAGGATATGGAAAGTTCTAAGGATGTTTCTTTATATGGAACAATCAATCGAATACAAATCTTAGGAATGAAGGTTTTGCCACATCGTTTAGTTAAGAAAATTTGGATGATTTATCAAGAGTTAGATGGAACAAAAGAAATAAGATAAATTGTATTTAATTAAAAAATCTTTAAAATTAGAGAATTTTTTATTAAAGTATGATAAGATACAAGTAATAATGAATATGAAGAGGTATGTGTGATGAAAAAATTTATTAGAGAAAATATTGATCATCAGCCAATTGTTGATAATGTTTTTAAGATTGTAAATCTAGCAAATGATGCAATTGCTAAAAAAGGAAAAGAAAATATTATCAATGCGACAATTGGTTCATTATATGATGAAAATGGAAATTTAGTTGCATTAGATACCGTATTTAATACGTATAACAGTTTAGATAATAGAACAAAAGCAAAATATGCTTCTAGTTTTAGTGGGAATCCAAACTTTAGAAAACAAGTTTATAATTGGGTCGTACAAGATACAAAACTTGATTTATGCCATAGTGTTATTGGAACACCTGGAGGATCAGGAGCAGTAAGTTCAACCATTTTAAATGTGTTAGATGAAGGGCAAACTTTAATTATTCCTCATATTGCATGGGGTAACTATAAATCAATGGCAACGATTGCTAATTGTAAAGTACAAGCCTATCAAATGTTTGATGGAGATGCATTCAATATTACAAGCTTTAAAGAAACTTGTCGTGAAGTAATGGCAAGACAAGGTAAAGTTTTAGCGATTATCAATGATCCATGTCATAACCCAACAGGATATTCTATGACAGTTGAAGAATGGAATCAAGTGATTGATTTTTGTAATGAATTATCAAATGAAGGACCTGTTATTATCTTAGATGATATTGCTTATATTGACTATTCTTATAACTTAGAAAGATCAAGAGATTATATGAATGCATTTAATCGTATGAATGATCAAGTCATGATTGTTGTAGCGTTCTCTTGTTCTAAAACACTTACATCTTATGGTTTAAGATGTGGGGGTGCTGTTATTTTAGCAAGAAATCAAGACGATGTTCGAGCACTTGAAATCTTAATGGAAAAACATGCAAGAGCTTCTTGGTCAAATATTCCTAATGCAGCAATGGAAAACTTTGTTAAAGTTACAACTGAACATAAAGATGAATTTAACGAAGAAAAAGGAAAATATGTTGATTTATTAAGAAAGAGATATGAAATCTTTACAAGTGAAGCTAATCAATGTGGTTTAGTTTATTATCCATATAAAGAAGGTTTCTTTGTTACTTTAAAAGTAGAAGATGATGATTTATTAACACGATTCCATGAAGCAATGCTTGCTCAAGATATTTATACAATTAAAGTCAATAAAGGTATTCGTGTTGCTTTATGTTCTTTATCAGTAGAAAAATGCCAAGGACTTGCCTTTAAAATGAAAGATATTTTAGATAGTTTAAAATAATCGGGGAAACCGGTTATTTTTTATGGAAAGAAGAAAGTATTTATTTAAAGGCAGAGTTCAAGGTGTTGGTTTTCGTTTTCGTTGCTTTTCTATCGCAAATGAATTAAAATTAACGGGGTTTGTAAAAAATGAATATGATGGTTCGGTTTCTATGGAAGTTCAAGGAGAAGGAATGCAAATAGAAAGAATGATTGAAAAGCTCTATCAACAACCATTTATTGAAATAGAACAAATCCATTACCATTTATTAAATATAAAAGAGTATGAAAAATCTTTTGAAATACGATATTAAGGAGGAACTATGAAAACGATTGCTATTGTAGCAACAGGTGGTACAATTGCTGGTACTGGAAAAAAAGGGAAAACTGCAGCATATCATGCAGGAGAAATTGATATTGATTCAATTATTGAAACAATTCCAGAAATCAATGAAGTGGCGCATATTAAAGAATATCAATTAATGAATATAGATAGCAATGAAATGACTCATGAAAAATGGTTGATCTTAAAAAATAATATTGAAGAAATTTTGTCGGATGATACGATTGATGGTGCGGTTGTTACTCATGGAACAGATACTTTAGATGAAACAGCTTATTTTTTAACTTTAACATTAAATACACCAAAACCTGTTGTTTTAACAGGAGCAATGCGTCCAGCAACAGCAACGAGTGCAGATGGTCCATTTAATCTTTATCAAGCTATTTGTTTAGCTTGTCATGGAGAATCTTATAACCGTGGGGTTCTTGCTTTATTTTCTAATACAATTTATTCAGGAAGAGATATTGAAAAAGTTAATAATTTTAAAATTGATGCCTTTGATCAAAGATCTCTTGGATGTTTAGGATATATGCAAGATCAAGAAGTCTATTTCTATACACAAACAAGCAAGATTCATACGGTAAAATCACGTTTTAACAAACGTATTGATTCTATTAAAAGTGTAGCGATTGCTTTTTATTACAGTGGTGCGGATGCTAAAATCTTATATGATCTTGCAAGTGATCATGAAGGAATTGTTATTGCAGGGTCAGGAAGTGGAAATTATAGCCAAGCTTGGTTAAAAGCAATCGAAGAACTTTCTGAAAAGGGTACAATTTTTGTACGTTCTTCACGTATTTCACAAGGAATTGTTTTTGATGATGAAATCTTTGATCCACATCATTTATGTATTTCATCAAATACCTTATCGCCACAAAAAGCGAGAGTTTTATTAATGCTTGCTTTAACACAAACACATGATCGTGATGAAATAAGAGAAATCTTTTTACAATATTAGAAGGAGAAATCCTTCTTTTTTTTAAACATGTATGAAAAGAAGATAGATTTATGGTACACTCTACTTACAATAGAAATCTATTAATTGGGCTGGTCGTAAGACCAGGGTCCCTCAATTTACGGGTAAGACACCTGCTTTTTTTTTAGGAAAGAATAAATTTTGAGAGGTTTAAGTACAAAAATAATTTCAATGAAAAATATAAGAAGGAGAAAGAGTATGAAATTATATTATCCTGCCATTTTCTTAAAAGAAGATGATGGAAGATATTCGGTTTCATTTTCTGATGTTCCAGAAGCAATAACATGTGGGAATGATTTTGAAAATATTGATATAAAAGAAACTGTTGTAAAGATTGAATTGAATTTAACTGGATTAAATGACAAAAAAACTAATTTTATAATTATAAAAAAGAGTAATGAATCAGTAAAACTGAATCATCACTCTTTTACGTATACAGCAAAGTTTTTATCCTCACAATAAAAATCACCGTAACCATCTTCATTAATAAGCACTCTTTGATAGCCATTAAAGACATTGACATAATAACAATGACGATCTTCTTTACCAACATACATTGATTTTATACCACCAGTTGAATTCGTCATAATAATTGCCATTGCTTTTGTTTGGGTACGCCTAATCCAACCAATTAAATGAGGATGATTGAAATAATCTTCTTGATTTCCTTCGTTATATTGTTTTCTTAAAGAAAGGAGCTGTTGAAGCATTTCTTTTTTTGAAGAAATATTTTCATAATCAATACCTTCTAAATCACCATAGAAAACACAAGGATACCCTGCTTTTCTTAAAAGAGTTAAACAATAAGCATGTCCTTTAAACCAATCAGGAATGAAAGAAGCTAATGATTGACTTGGTTCCGTATCATGATTATCGACAAAGGTAACTGCATTTGAAGGATACATGGAAACAAGCGTTTGATCAAAAATATGAGAAAAATCATAATTTTCATTATGACTTGCATCGTAAAAATGATAGTGAAGAGGAACATCAAATAAAGACATTTCAAAATTGACTTCTTTTAAATATTTTTCTAAATGATACACATCTCCGTGCCAATACTCACCAACCGTAAATAATTCTTTATTAAAATCGTGATATATTTTTGGCAAGAGGTTTTTATAAAAAGAAGCGGGAATATGTTTAACAGCATCGAGACGTAAGCCATTGATTTTAGTTAAATTTATATACCAATAAAGCCATGAGGTAACTTCTTGAACGGTTTCTTCATTTCCAAAATCTAAATCCGCTCCCATTAAATAATCATAATTGCCATTTTCATCATCGACTTCTTGATCCCAACTTTTTTGATCAAAAAGAAAAATGGTATTACGATGGGTCTTTTCATCATAATCAATCCCATCAAAATGATACCAATGCCAAATAAAATCAGAATATTTTTTATTTCTACCAGGAAAAGTAAAAAGAGTATAGACTTTAATTTGTTCATCACCAGAAATGATTTCATTAGTATTTTGACGATTGACTTCTTTTGCATTAACAATTTCAGTACCGTCAGCGCCCATTTTATGATTTAAGACAATATCTCCATAAACATCAATTCCTGCTTTTTGAAAAGCTTGAATACACGCTAAATAATCCACTTTTGTTCCATATTTTGTTTCAATACTTCCTTTTTGATTAAATTCTCCCAAATCATAAAGATCATAAACACCATAACCATTATCATTGATGCCACCAACGCCTTTATAAGCAGGTGGTAACCAAATAGCTGAAAAACCCATTTCTTTATAAGATTTTACTTTTTCTTGAAGTTGTTTCCAAAGTTTTTCTTCAGGTTTTATATACCAATGAAACCCTTGTAATAAAACACCATTTTCCATTTTTTTCACCTCATTGAAACTATTATACATCATTTTATTTCATTTTCCTAAAAGATGCGTTAAAATAAAGAAAATTAGGGGGATTATATATATGTATGAATTAATATCAAACTTAATTCTTTATGGGAATTTACCAGAGGATGAAATTTTAGTACAACTTGCTAAGTTGTTATCAGATGATGAAAAATCAAATCATGAACTTCGTCAAGAAATTTACGGACAAATAAAAAGATTATTAGAACTTGCAACTCAATATGGATTTAATGATAATTTATGGCATAATTATTTAACTTATTTATTAATGACAAATGAAAATCCATTTAGTATGACTTGTGAAAAACAAGGAGCAAGAGAAGGAACTGTTAATCATTTTGCTTTAAATGATTTTAAAGTATTTTATGATCTTTTCCATTATGATTTTAGGAGTATTGAAAAAGAATTAAATATTGATTGTTTTTCAACACTTGCTGATTATAAAGCTTTATCTAAACCAGAATTGATGTATAACAAGAATGTTTCTTTAAAAGTACAAGAGCTTTCTAAAAAACTAGAAGAAACAAAGAATGAACAAGAGTTCTTTGATGTTGTAACACAATTCTATAAAGATTATGGAGTAGGTATGTTTGGTTTAAATAAAGCCTTTAGAATTGCGACAAGTCATGAAAACTATGTAGAATTAAAACCAATTAATAATATGGATGAAGTTGTTTTAGATGATTTAGTTGGTTATGAAATTCAAAAGAAAAAGTTATTAGATAATACTGTAGCTTTTGTTGAAGGAAGAAAAGCAAATAATGTTTTACTTTATGGGGATAGTGGAACAGGTAAATCAACAAGTATTAAAGCAATTGTAAATGAATTTTATGATCAAGGTTTAAGAATGATTGAAATCTATAAACATCAGTTTAAAGATTTATCAAATATTATTGCGATGATTAAAAATAGAAATTATCGTTTCATTATCTATATGGATGATTTATCATTTGAAGAATTTGAAATTGAATATAAATTCTTAAAAGCAGTAATTGAAGGTGGGGTTGAAACAAAACCTGAAAATATTCTTATTTATGCAACAAGTAATAGAAGACATCTTATTAAAGAAAACTGGTCTGATCGTAATGATGTTGTTCAAGAAAATGGAATGCATCAATCAGATACCATGGAAGAAAAACTTTCATTAGTTAATCGTTTTGGAGTTAAAATCAATTATTCTAAACCAATGAAAAAAGAATTTAATCATATTGTTTTAGAATTAGCACATAAAAATAATATAGAAATGGATGAAAAAGAACTTTTATTAGAAGCCAATAAATGGGAATTATCTCATGGTGGAACTTCAGGAAGAACTGCTCAACAATTTATCAATTATATTTTAGGATTGGAGAGATAAAAATGGATGCAATTGAAGCACTTACAACAAGAAGAAGTTGTCGTAGTTTTAAACAAGAACAAATCAAAGATGAAGAATTAAAAACTATCCTTGATTGTGGTTTAAATGCCCCTAGTGGAATGAACAAACAATCAAGTAAAATTGTGGTTGTTCAAAATCAAGAAGAAATCAAAGAATTATCTAAGTTAAATGCTTTCATTTGGGGTAAAGAAGCAGATCCTTTCTATGGGGCACCAACAGTATGTTTTATCTTTGTTCCAAAAGATGAAAGTAATGGTATAAAAGATGGTTCATTAGTGATTGGTGCTATGCAAACAGGAGCTTATGCTTTAAATATAGGTTCTTGTTGGATCAATCGTTGTAAAGAAATGTTTGAGTTAGAAAAGGGACAACAATATCTTCAAAAATGGCATTTAGAAGATTATGTTGGGGTTGGTTGTTGTATTTTAGGATATGTTGAAAAAGCTTTACCTGAAAAGAAAATTTTAGAAAATCGTATTATTCAAGGAGGAAAATAAATATGGATAACAAAACTTATGAATATGTTGAAGATCGTTCAATGACGATACAACAATACATTAACAATATTTTTAAATGGATGATTATAGGTGTTTTAACAACTTTTGTGACAGCTTTTGCTTTAGAAAAATCATCATTTATGTCTTATGCAGGAATGCTTCCTTTCATTTTAATTATTTTTCAATTTGCGGTTGTTATTGGTTTATCAAGACGTTTAATGACAATGAAACCAATTACGGCAAAAGTTCTTTATATGATCTATTCAGTCATTACTGGTGTGACATTTTCTTATGTTATTGCAAGCTATACTTCCTTTAGTGTTGCACTTGCTTTTTTAGTAGCAGCTATTTACTTTGGTGTGCTTGTTGTATTAGGAACAGTTATTAAAATGGATCTAACAAGAATTGGAACAATCTGTCTAGCAGGACTATTTGTTTATATTATTTTTTCAGTTATTGTGATGATTTTTCATTTAGGTGTGGGAACACTTATTATGCCACTTATTTCACTTGCATTATTTGCAGGAATTACGGCATATGATATGCAAAAATCATTACAACTTTATAATTATGCTTCATCTAATCCAGAAATGTTAGAAAAATTAAGTATTTATGGAGCATTTAATCTTTATTTAGACTTTGTTAATATCTTCTTAGATATTCTTCAATTATTAGGAGATAATAAATAACCAAAAGAGCGAAAGCTCTTTTTTTTAAATGCAAAATTGATTATAATATCTTTTACACATAGGAGGGAATATGAAAAAACTAATTGGAAGTAAAGGATTTTATAAAATGGTTCTTGCGATTTGTATACCCATTGTTATTCAAAATGGTTTTACAAATCTTGCAAGTTTATTAGATAATATTATGATTGGACAATTAGGAACACTTTCTATGTCAGGAGTTTCTATTACTAATCAATTATTACAAGTATTTAATGTCACGATTTTTGGCGCTATGTCAGGCCCAGGAATCTTTATGGCACAGTTTTATGGAAAGAAAAATAAAGAAGGAGTGGAGAATTGTTTTAGGATCAAATTGATTATAGGAATTATAATTGCACTGCTAGCTATTTTTTTATTCTATACATTTGGACAACAATTGATTTCTTTATATTTAAATGATAATCCGCAAGATAGTTTAAAAACTTTAAATTATGGAATGGATTATTTAAAAATTATGCTCATTGGACTGATTCCTTTTGTAATTACACAAGTTTATTCATCATCACTTAGAGAAACAGGAAATACGATTTTACCAATGATTGCCAGTGTGGTCGCCGTGATTGTCAATTTCTGTATTAATTATATTTTGATCTTTGGACATTTTGGATTTCCACAATTAGGGGTTTCAGGAGCGGCGATTGGAACGGTTGTTTCTCGTGTGATTGAAATGAGTATTAATATTATAGGGGGTTCTCGAAATCTTTATTTAAAAGATGCTATTAAGATGAAGAAAGTTCCTTTTGATACAACTAAAGAAATGTTGAAAAGAGGATTACCTCTTTTATGTAATGAAATCTTATGGTCTATTTCTATTGCTTTGATTTCTCAAAGCTATTCCACAAGAGGACTTGTTGCTGTTGCAGCGATTAATATTACCACAACCGTTACTAATTTCTTTATGATTGTTTGTTATGCTATGGGAAATTCTATTTCAATTGTTGTTGGACAACAACTTGGTGCAGGTGAAATTGAAAGAGCGAAAGGCTATGATTTGAAAATGGTGTTTATGAACTTTATCATGTGTTTTACGTTGGCTGTTGTTTTATTTAATGTTTCTATTTATATTCCACAAATTTATAACACATCTGTAGAAGTAAAAAATCTTGCAACATCTTTACTTAAAGTAGCAGCATGTATGCTACCGGTTATTTCTATTTATTATAGTAGCTATTTTACTATGCGTGCAGGTGGAAAAACATTTTTAACGTTCTTATTTGATAGTGGATATACATTTGTCTTTACTTTTACGACAGCTCTATTACTAACAAGACTTACAAGTCTACCAATTCTTATAATTTATATACTTGTTCAATGTATTGATATTCCTAAGGCAACACTTGGTCTTATTCTTGTAAGAAAAGGAATATGGGTCAATAATATTGTTAATGAATTATAGGATTATTGTGTATAAATACACAAAATGTTATAATTCTTGTAGAAAGGCCATGCTTTAGTTGGACATAAGTCGGAGAATCAGAGCCTTAGTTGAATAAACAGAGAAATTTTCTCTGTTTTTTTATTATAAAAGCGAACTTGTTAAGTCCGCTTTATATTTATCTTTTAACAATACGATAATAGGCTTTAGAAGTCATCAAATAAACAATCGTATAAATAATAATGAGACCTGCAATGCAACTAGTAGTTGAGATAAGATAAACGTTGTCATTACATTGTAATCCTTTTAAAATACGAAGGATTAAAGGATAGGCAAAGGCTAAATGAATGATGGCAACAATCAATGGGACAAAGAAGAAAATCAATACTTGGAATTGAATCGTCTGTTTAACTTCTTTTTGTGACATACCAACATTTTGTAAGATTTCAAATTTATTTTGATCTTCAAATCCTTCAGAAATTTGTTTATTATAAATAATTACGATTGCTGCTACTAAGAACATCATTGATAGAAAAATTCCAATAAATAATAATGAACCATATAATTCATAAATAACATCAATATCTTCATAACTATTTTGTATACTTAAATAATATTTATTTCCTAAGTGATTATAATCTTTATGAATAATAGCAGTAGTTACTTCATCTACAACTTTTTTACTTGCATTAAAACCTATGAAATAACTTTTTGATTTAAGCTTATAGTTATTTAAAGCACTTTGATTGATTACTATTGAGATATTATTTGGAGCAAAACAATTATTTGCTTGAAGTTGACGATTTTTAATTTGTCCTTTTATAGTATAAGGAATATTCTCTAATGAAATGGTAGGGTTATTATAACCTTCATAACTATAAAGATAAGCTTCATTATTATTTAAAGATAAATTTTGATTAAAATAATGATTATAATCCTCCAAAGAAATAAGATTAATAGAAGCTAAATGATTATAGTCATAATCATTTAGATGTACTTTATTTTTCTTTAAACTTCCTGTGTAATTATAATAAGAAAGAGTGTAAAGAGAATCATATTTTTTATTTTTTAATAATCCTTTAACATCTTCATAGACTTGGTCTGGATAATCCGAATCAGTTACAGTAATAGTTCCATCCATGTAAAATTGTCTTTTGATACTATCTTGAATACCGTTATATAAACAAATTGTTGAAGAAAGTGTCACTAAAACACAAGTACATAAAATACAAATATTAGCAAGACCAACAGCATTTTGTTTCATACGATATAAAAGACCTGAAATAGAAGTAAAGTGTGTTGGTTGATAATAAAAGTTTCTTCTTGATTTTAAGAACTTTAATAAAGCAATACTTCCTGCTGTAAATAAACAATACGTACCAATCATGACTAAAATAACAGCAACAAAGAATAAAACCATAGCTTGCATAGGATCAGTAATGGACAAAGCAATATAATAACCTGCACCTAAAGCAATAATCCCTAAAAGTGTTAAAAAGATTTTTGTTTTAGGTTCTTTTTCACCAATATTCTGTCCTTTTAAAAGTTCAATGGGATTACTTCTAACAACAACAGAAATATTATAAATAAGTGATAAAAAGAAAATAATACTGAAAATAATAATCGTTTTTATAAAAGCATCTATTGAAAAAATAAGAGAAAAATGAATACTTTTATGAATGATTCTTAAAATAATGACAGATGTAATTTGTGAAAGAAGCATTCCAATAACAATACCACTTACAAGAGAAATAAGAGCAATAACGATAGTTTCTAATAACATCATAGAACGCACATTTCTTTTTTCCATTCCCAATATATGATAAAGACTGATTTCTTTTTTTCGATTCTTTATCACAAAACTATTGGTATAAAATAAGAAAATCAAAGAGAAGAGGGCAATCACATAGCCTCCTAGGTTTAAAAACATAGTAATTGAATCATTACCCTTTAAAGTAGGACTATTTCCTACAGTTTTAATAATGAAATAAAGGGCGATAGAGAAAATAGTAGAAATAAAGTAAGAACTATAAAGCTTTTTATTCTTTTTGATATTTCTTAAAGCCAATCTTAAATAAAATTTCATTTTATTGACCTCCCGAAAGAAGCATTGTTAGAGTATCGCTAATAGCTTGATACATTTCTTGATTAGACATATCTCCTTTATAAAGTTGATGGAAGATTTGTCCGTCTTTAATAAATAAGACACGACTGGCATAACTAGCTGCTTTACTACTATGAGTAACCATTAAAATTGTTTGTCCACTTTGATGAATTTGATCAAAAATAGATAAAAGTTGATCGGTTGATTTTGAATCAAGAGCACCTGTGGGTTCATCGGCTAAAATAATTTTAGGATGGGTAATTAAGGCTCTTGCAACCGCAACTCTTTGTTTTTGACCACCAGATATTTCGTAAGGATATTTTTCTAATAAATGATTAATTCCTAATGGTTTCGCAAGTTTTTCTAGTTTTGGTTTCATTAAAGCATAGGGTTCTTTTGATAAAACAAGAGGTAAATAGATATTGTCAGCGACATTAAAAGTATCTAATAAGTTAAAATCTTGAAAAACAAAGCCAAGATTATCTCGTCTAAAAGCTGAAATATGTTTATCAGAAATTTTTGTAAGATCTTTTCCATCTAATAAAACCTCTCCACTTGTTGGTTTATCTAATGAAGCAAGAATATTTAAGAGTGTTGTTTTTCCACTTCCAGATTCACCCATAATGGCGATATATTCTCCTTCTTCAACATCAAAAGAAACATCTTTTAAAGCTTCTACCTTTTGGTTTGAAAAACGCGTTGAATAAATTTTTTGTAAATGTTTAACGTTTAATAATGACATTTTTGTGTCCTCCTTTTTACACACTTATTGTATTCTACTTCTAAAATATGACCTATCGATTTATCTTACAAGTAAGTAAAATAATCTTACATTTTTGTAAGATTATTCAATAAATATTTCTTTTTTACTAAAATCAAGACAAACAGTTGTTCCTTGACCTACTTTTGATTCAATAGAAATCAAATGACCCAATTGATTAAAAATATTTTTACATAAATAAAGACCTAAACCACTGGCTTTTTTATCATTTCTTCCTTGAAAACCTGTAAATCCTTTTTCAAAAACACGTGGCAGATCACTTTCTTTAATACCAATACCACTGTCTTGAATATAAAGCTTTTCACCTTCATTATAAAAAGTAATACTTCCTTCTTTCGTATATTTTAAAGCATTAGAAAGAACTTGTTCAATGACAAAACCACTCCATTTTTCATCTGTTAAGATTTTTAGGTCTTTAATTTGATAATCTACTTTTAATTTTTTTTGAAAGAAAAAGAGTGATTGTTTTTTGATTTCTTGACTAACAAGATGATCTAAAGAAACTTTTTGAAAAGAAAGATCATGGTGAATAGAATCTAAACGTACATATTGTAAAGCCATATTGACATATTGTTCTATTTTTAAAAGTTCTACAAGCATTTTTTTATCTGGGTAATCATTTTGAATGATGAGTTTTAATCCAGCAATAGGAGTTTTGATTTGATGGACCCATTTTGTATAATAATCTATCGTGTTATTGTATTTTTGTTGATTTTCTTGTTTAAGTTGAAATATCTTTTTTTGTAACATTTGAAGCATTTCTTGATATGTTTTTTCTTCAAGATAGCTTTCTTGAGGTAAATTATCAAACAATTCAGGATTGTCTTTTAAATAAATCAAATATTGATGATGTTGTTTGTATTTTCTATAATCAAGTAAAAAATAAAGAAGGATGATAAAAAAATAGAGACTTAACATATAAATAATTAAATCTAAAATCATTTGACATATCATTAAAACAACAAAAGTACATAAGACAAACAACAAATAAAGAAGATAGACGGGATATGTTTTCTTTAAATATTCTTTAAACATAATAAATACCCTAAGCCTTTCTTAGTATGAATAAAATCATGTAAACCAATATCTTCTAATTTCTTTCTTAAACGATTCATATTAACACTTAAAGTATTATCATCAATAAATTGGTGATCATCCCATAAATGATTCATTAAATCAATACGAGAAACAATCACTTCCGCATGTTCAAATAAATATTCTAAGATTTTTAATTCATTTTTAGTTAGAATAAGTTCCTTTTGTTGATAAGTGATTTTTCCAGCTAAAATATCTAAATGAACATCTTGATAAGTTAACAAATGAAAATCTTTAGAAAAACTATAAGTTCTTCTAAGAATCGCTTGTAATTTAGCTTGTACAACCTGTAAATCAAAAGGTTTATTAATAAAATCATCACCACCCATATTCATTGCTAAAACAATATTCATATTTTCATTAGCGGAAGAAATAAAAACAATAGGGACTTGTGAAATTTTTCGAATTTCTTGACACCAATAATAACCATCAAAAAAAGGAAGATGGATATCTAATAAAACAAGATCAGGTTGAAACTCTAAAAAATCATCTAAAACATGTTCAAAATCTTCTATATATTGAACATCATAATGATATTTTTCAAAATGTTTTTGTAAGCCTTTTGCGATAATAAAATCATCTTCAACAATTAATAATTTATACATAAAATCACCTTCTTTTAATATTATATAGAAAATCATGCAGTTCGTCATCTTAAAATTGTGTAAGATATGTTATAATGAAAAGCGATTGGGGGATATAAATATGATTTTTGAATATGATGAAAATAATTTAGAAAAATTTGAAAACTTTAAAGGTGGCGAAAAATACATTGGAGCAAAGATGTATTTTGATGGTTTAAATCGTTTTATGATTGGACATATTCCATATGGCGGAAGTGTTGGAGAACATGTTCATGAAACAAACAGTGAAGTGATTTATGTTATTTCTGGTAATGGTTATGTTATTTATGATGGACAAAGAGAAGAACTTCATAAAGGAAGTGTTCATTATTGTCCTAAAGGTCATAAACATACAATGGTCAATGATCATGAAGAAGACCTTGTTTATTTCGCAGTTGTACCTGAACAATAATTCTTGATTATTATCAAGAATTTTAATTTCTGGATGAAAAAATGTATAATAAAAAAGAGGTGAGGACGATGGATTCTTTTTTAAAAGAGATTGATACAGAACTTTTAAAGAGATGGCTGTTGAATCAAAATGAAGATGATTGGGATGTCAAAGAAGTAAATGAAAATATTGTGATTGAAACAAAATATGGTTTAGGATTTATTAATTTTTATCCTGATTGTATTATTGAACTCGATGTTGAAAATAAGATGACTAAAGAAAAAATCTTCTTTATTCATTTTCAAATGAATAATTTTCATCACGCTTTAGGTTTACTTTATGACATGCGTCTTTGTTTACAAAGGTTGACAACTTCTAAAAAAACAAAAGTACTTCTTTCGTGTACAAGTGGACTTACTACAGGTTTCTTTGCGGAAAAATTAAATGAGGGTGTACAGCTTCTAAATAAGGATTTTGAATTTAATGCTGTTTCTTATGGTAATCTTTATGACATGGCGAAAGATTATGATGTTATTCTACTAGCACCACAGGTATCATTTCGTTTATCTGAAGTAGAAGGAGTCTTAAAAAATAAGCGTGTTTATGCTATATCACCTGCATTATTTGGAAAATATGATGTGGGAAATACGATTACTTTTTTAGAAGATGAACTTTATAAAGAAAAAGAAGTTCAAAGTCAACAAGAAAATCCTTTACCTATTAAACAAATGTTGAAAGCTCATCAACAAGTTTTAGCACTTGCTTTTATTCAATTAGATCAAAAAGTAAGACTTGTAAGTCGTCTTTATGATGAAAATAATATGATTTTAGAAGATTTTGAAGTCTATAAAAACACTATTTCAGTCGATGATATTGTTGATTTAATTAATACGGTTTTATATGGATATCCTGATATAGAACTCATTAGTCTATCGCTACCTGGGGTTGTTTATAATGGGGTAGTAACTTTAAAAAAATATGGCTTGAATGAATGTCATTTACAAGCTTTTCTTGAAGAAAAATACAGTCAAAAGATTGTCATTAATAATGATGTTAATACAATTGTGATGGGATATTTTGCTTCACAAGATGACTATGAATCGATTTCTTTCCTTTACCAAGCACGAATTGGTGGTACTGGTGGGGTAGGACATATTCATCGAGGACATTTAATTAAAGGAAGGCATAATATTGCGGGTGAAATTCAGTATTTACCGATTTCTTTTAGTGAGAATTATCAAGAAATTAAGAAAACTCCAGAAGGAGCTCTTGAATGGACAATGAAGTATTGTTTAGGGATTACTTCGATGTTGGCACCGGATGCAATCATTATTTATAATCGGTTGATTTCTAAAAGTGATGATGTAAAAAAAGAAATGGAAAAATATATGCCAAAGAGTTATATACCTGATTTGATTAAGATTGAAAGCTTAAAGGAATATATGTTGATTGGATGTATTTTATTGGGGTTAAAAGAAATGTAAGAGGTATCTTTGAGAAAAGATACCTTTTTTACATTTATTTTTGACAACTGTCTTGTCAGGTGTAAACAAAAGGAGTATACTCTCCTCGAGAAAAGGGAGAAGTTATATGGATAATATAGAAAAAATTAAAAAGTTAAAAGAAGAAAAAAATGCGATTATTTTAGCACATTATTATGTAGATGAAGAAGTGCAAAAGATTGCTGATTATATCGGAGATTCGTTTTATCTTGCTAAAGTTGCAAGTCAAACAGAAGCTGATCGTATTGTTTTTGCGGGTGTTGAATTTATGGGGGAAAGTGCCAAAATCTTAAATCCAAATAAAAAGGTTTTAATGCCTGATGCCTTTGCGGATTGTCCAATGGCACATATGATTACAATTAAAGAAATTAAAGAAATGAGAGAAAAATATGATGATTTAGCTGTTGTTTGTTATATTAATTCGACAGCTGAAATCAAACAATATGCGGATGTCTGTGTGACATCGTCAAATGCTGTAAAAATCGTTAAAGCATTACCACAAAAAAATATTTTCTTTATACCAGATCAAAACTTAGGAGATTTTGTAAGAAGACAAGTCCCTGAAAAAAATGTGATGACAAATTATGGACATTGTCCTCGTCATACCAATATTACTTTGGATAAATTAAATGAAGTGAAACAAAAATATCCAGAGGCTAAAATTGCAGTGCATCCAGAATGTAAAAGAGAAATTGTTGAAGCTGCTGATTTTGTAGGAAGCACTTCTGCCATTATTGATTATGTTGTTCAAACAGATGTGAAAGATTTTATTATTGGGACAGTAGATGGTGTTTTTGCGAAAATCAAAGAATTAGCACCAAATAAAAATTTACACACTATTATGGATGTACAAGTTTGTCCAAATATGAAAAAAGTGACATTAGAAAAAATCGTTGATGTTTTAGAAAATGATACAAATGAAGTGATTTTAAATGATGACTTTATGCAAAAAGCATTAAGTCCACTTAAACAAATGTTAGAACTTGCAAAATAGGAGTAGAATATGAAAACAGATGTATTAATAGTAGGAAGTGGATGTTCAGCCCTTTATATGGCTTTACATTTACCAGAAGATTTAAATATTTTAATGGTTACTAAAAAAGAAGCGGAATTAAGTGATTCATTTTTAGCACAAGGTGGAATCTGTATGCTTAGAAATGAAGATGACTATGATAGTTATTTTGAAGATACGATGAAAGCAGGTCATTATGAAAATGATGCTTATTCAGTTGAATTAATGATTAAATCATCACCAGATGTTATTCAAGATTTAATTAGTTATGGGGTTGATTTTGAAAGAAATGAAGACGGAAGCCTTGCTTTTACAAGAGAAGGGGCTCATAGCCAAAAACGTATTCTTTATCATGAAGATATTACAGGTAAAGAAATTACGAGACATTTATTAGAAAAAGTAAGACAAAAAAAGAATGTGACACTTTTAGAAAATACACCTCTTGTTGATTTAATTGTTCGAGGAAATGTTGCTTTAGGTGGAGTGATTAAAAGAAATAATCAAGAAGAAAAGGTATACGCTAAAAAAGTTGTTTTAGCTACTGGAGGAATCGGAGGACTTTATAAACATTCTACAAATTATCCTCATTTAACAGGAGATGGTATTGAACTTTCTAAAAAATATCAAATTGAACTTAAGAATTTAGATTATGTACAAATTCATCCAACAACTTTATATGCAACAGATCATGAAAGAAGCTTTTTGATTTCTGAATCTGTTCGTGGTGAAGGGGCTATTCTTTTAGATAAAAATGGAAATCGTTTTGTCAATGAACTTCTTCCAAGAGATGTTGTGGCAGAAGCCATCTTTAAACAAATGGAAAAAGATCAAACAGATTATGTTTATGAAGATTTAAGACCAATTGGTAAAGAAGAAATTGCTAGTCATTTTCCTCATATCGTTGAACATTGTAAAGAAAAAGGATATGACGTTTTTAAAGAACCTATTCCTGTTGTACCTGCACAACATTATTTCATGGGTGGTATCAAAGTAGACTATGATAGTCATACCAGTATGAAACATTTATATGCTATTGGAGAAACAGCATGCAATGGTGTTCATGGAAAGAATCGTCTAGCAAGTAATTCACTTTTAGAAAGTCTTGTTTTTGCTAAACGTGCTGCCAAACGTATTGAAAAAAGTTTAAAGGAGAGAGCTCATTATATGTTTGATCAAACAACTTTAAAATTAAATGTAGACCCACTTATTATTAGTGCCTTAAAAGAAGATATTACTAGTGAAGATGTTTCTACAAATAGTGTTATGCCTTTTTCTAAAACAGGTGTCGTTGATTTAATTTGTAAAGAAGATGGTGTTATTTGTGGATTACAAATATTTGAACGTACTTTTGAATTATTAGATGAAGCGTGTGATGTCGAATTCTTTGCAAGTGATGGCGACCGTGTAGAAAAAGGGCAACTTTTAGGACGTGTCAAAGGGGATGTTCGTATTTTATTAAGTGGAGAACGTGTTGCTTTAAATTATTTGCAAAGAATGAGTGGAATTGCTACTTATACAGCGAATGTTCAAGAATATTTAAAAGATTCTTCTATTCGTTTATTAGATACACGTAAAACAACACCAAATAATCGTATCTTTGAAAAATATGCAGTAAGAGTTGGTGGCGGACATAATCACCGTTATAATTTAAGTGATGGTGTTTTACTAAAAGATAATCATATTGGTGCTGCTGGTGGTGTTAAGGAAGCCATTATGCTTGCTAAAGAGTACGCACCATTTGTCAGAAAAATCGAAATAGAAGTAGAAAATATGGAAATGGTCAAGGAAGCTGTAGAAGCAGGTGCGGATATTATCATGTTAGATAATATGGATGATGATATGTTAAAAGAAGCTATTGCTTATATTGATCATCGTGCTGAGATTGAAGTTTCAGGAAATGTCACAAAAGAAAACATTGCAAGACTTACAAATTTAGGAGTGGATTATGTTTCAAGTGGTGCTTTAACACATTCTGCACCAATATTAGACCTTTCATTGAAAAATTTACATGTGCTATAATATCAATTAAGGAGGGCGAGTTATGGATGGAAATAAAAGAAGACAAGCCATTGTTGATATTTTAAAAAAAAGTTTACAACCTGTATCAGGAACATATTTAGCGAAAACCCTCCAAGTAAGTCGGCAAGTCATTGTTCAAGACATTGCTTTACTTCGTGCTGGTGATTATGATATTTATTCAACACATAAAGGATATGTATTAAATACACAAAAAGTTTGTAAACGTATTTTTAAGGTACATCATGATGATAATGAAGTAGAAAAAGAACTTTCTTTAATTGTTGACTTAGGTGGGTTTGTTGAAGATGTCTTTGTTTATCATAAAGTTTATAATATTGTAAAAGCAACATTAAATATTGCTTCAAGAAGAGATATTAAAAATTATATGACAAATCTACAAACAGGACATTCAAGCTTACTAAAAAATGTAACATCAGGATATCATTATCATACAGTTCATGCAGACAATGAAGAAATTCTCGATGAAATTCAAGAAGAACTTCAAAAAGCTGGATTTCTTGCACAGTTACAAGAATATGAACCTGTTGATTTCTGGAAAGATAAATAAAATAAAAAGCGTCAATAACACAACTATTGACGCTTTTTTACGCTATTTTTTAATTCTTTAATACTTGTATAATCAAATAAATGATCTTGAATATCAAGAATTTGTTGTTTAGAAAGGGTGCTTATAAAATTACTGATATCTTCATGAAATTGCATTTTAATATATTTAACAATATTTTCTTTTGCTTTACTAAGCAAATGATCTATTTCATTATTTGCTTTTTCAAATTTTTTATTTGCTTCCTCAATCTTTCTATCACGAGAACGAAGTAATATCTCATTATCTAAACGATCTAGATATTCTTGGTATGATTCATCAGAAGATATATATCTGTCATGCATTTGTATCGCTTCCTTTATTCTATAATCTATCTCAATTTTATCATATGGTTTTTCATTTTTAAAGAGATACATTAACTGATTAAAACTCGTCATTTCATTGATTGCTTGATTGATATATTCAAGTTGAATAATTGTTATCTCAGCACGATTAAAGGGATAGACAATATGATGTTCGTCATCAACCATTCTAAAGTGACATTTATAAAGAGGAGCATTATCTAAAATATGCCCATAACTAATAATTAATGATCTTACAACATGAGCACTAGTATAATCTTCTCCTTGCTTTACTTGTTGTCTTAAAAGTTCAGCATTATAAAGTTCAAAACGAACAAGTATTTCTTCGTTTAAACCATAGGGTTGTAGTTCAATATTGTAGATATCGCCGATATCATCAACAGCTAAAATATCTAAAATAAGTTTCTTTTCGTAATAGCTTTTACCATATTGCTGCGCATTCTTTAATTTAGTAGAAATAATTTTCCTATCTGAAACGAGTTCTTGATAAATAAGGGTTCTTATTCTTTCGTTTTCTACAAGCAAATGATGAAAATATAAATCATTTGAATATTTTATAAAATTCTCTCTATTTTTGTTCATATAGATTCCTCCCTATATATATTGTCTTTTTTTGAGGAGTTTTCTTCTTTTTAGTAAAAATAAATGATAAAATTTTAGAAATAGAAGCTTTGGAGGTAAAGTATGAATCAAGAGGTTAAAATGAAGCCATCCTATTTAAAAATTGCTTTTTTGGATAGAGATGGAACTATTATTAAAGATTATCCAGATGAAAAATGGAGAGAAATTAAAGAACCTGAATTTTTAGAAGGTTCAATAGAAGGTCTTAAGAGATTAAAAGAGATGGGCTACTATTTTATCATTATAACAAATCAATATCTTATTAATGATGGAATTATTTCATTGAATGATTATCAACAGTTTACAGGAAAATTTCTAAAAAAATTAAAAGAAGAAAATATAGATATTCTAAAAATCTACTTTTGTCCGCATAATGAAAAAGATCATTGTCATTGTAAAAAGCCAAAACCAGGGATGATAGAACAAGCTAAAAAAGATTTTTTAATTGATATGAATAACTCTATCTATATAGGGGATAGTCATGTTGATTATTTACTAGCAAAACATTTTAATTTAACTTTTTATGGAATAAATTATCATGATGATAATGTTAAAAGTTATCATAGTATTTTAGATATTTCTAAACAAATAAAAAAAGATTCAAAATAAATGAATCTTTTATAAATTTTCTAAAGCATATTCAATAGCTTCACTAACAGCTCCATCTTTACAACTTGAAACAACTTTATAAGCTTTTTCTTGAATAACTTTTTCAGCATTATTTGGTGCAAATGAATAGGGAAAACGTTCAAAGAGAGTAATATCATTCATACCATCACCTAGAACGATGACTTCTTCTTTTTTGATGTTTAATTGATCAATTACTTTTTCTAAAATAAGTCCTTTTTGTGCATTTTCATTTGTAATTTCTACATTATCTGGATAGGAAGATAAATAAGCAATTTCTTTCATATCTTTAAAATAAGGAATGACTTTTTGAATTTCTGTTTCATCATGTGAAAAAGCTTCCACTTTAATCACTTCTAAATCTCTCTCAATGAATTCATCAATTGAATCGAATTGTTGAATTTGACAGGCTGGAGAATCACTCAGTGGACCTCCTGGTAAAAAATCTTCCATCTTATTACCAAAGCGTACACTTCCACGGTAAGCAAAACGATCTCTTACATAATCAGGTTCTAAAGTACTATAAAAACCGTTTGTTGTAAAAATCATATAAGAAGTATGGTGTTCAATAAAGATAGGAAGAATTTCTTTAAGTTTCTTTTTATTTAAATAACAATCCATTAATACTTTTCCTTCTTTATTACAATATTGAGCACCATTTCCTAAAATAGCAGAACATTTTATATCTAAAGGATCTAAAACACTTGTTATGCCATAATAATCTCTACCTGAAGCCACTACAAATTCAACACCTTTATCTTGAGCTTTTTTTATACTTTCAATACATTTAGGGTTGATGTAACCATGAGATAATAAAGTTCCATCAACATCACTCACAATCATTTTAATCATATTTCTTTCCTCCGATAGTTTTATTATATAAAAAAATTAAGTATCATTTAATTTTTTTACTTAATAAGAAAAAAAGAGTTTATTTAACCCTTTCTAAAATCTGTTTATAATTAGGAAAATTGGTTTTAGAAACTTTATACAAGATATCTTTACCATATTCTTGTACTAAAAAAGTTCCAGTATCATTAGCGAGAATATTAAAACCACGAGGAAGTGTTGTATTTAATGATTGACACATATTTTGATAATATTGAAGATAAGCATATTGTGAAAGAATACGTGCACATTTCATAGCAAGTGACATTTCTTCTTTAAATTCAATATGACGCACAACAACGATTTTATTTTTCAAATAACGATAATATTTTTTAGGAGATAAAAAAGCATCAATTGTTACTTTAGAAACAGGGTGTTCGATACGTTGAATAACATTGATCATCGCTTGATTGTAAAGTTTCGCTTTAATACATGAGAGCTTTTGTCCTTCATTTACATATTGATTGTAATGGCTATTATCAAGCAAAAGTAAACTATAATTGAGTTTTTCTTTTAATATCTTTCCAATTCTTTCAATATCGCTCGATGACATTTCTTTATCCAATTCCAGTGCATTCAGTTCTTTTTCATCTTTTTGATCTACATAACAGGCAACGACACATAATGGTCCAAAGAAATCAAGCGAGCCTGTTTCATAACATCCTACATGATTTTCTATCATAAAAATTCCTCCCTCTTTGTATTTATTATAGCATAACTTTTTTTGATTATTCACTAAACAAGTGTTGAAAGATAACGTTCATAGAGTTTGTCACGCTTCAAAACTTTTATATGACCGTATTCAATTGAAATCAAACCTTCTTCTTTAAATTGATTTAAAACCTTCGTGACAGTGACTCTTGAAATAGCTAAAGAATCCGCAATTTCTTGATGAGTATAAGGAATATCCCCAAAAAGTAAATTCTTTTCAATATTATTTGTAGCACTTAGTTCGTATAAAAAAGCAGCTACTTTTTCAAATCGATCATAGGTTTGTGCCCATTTTAAAAGTTGCGTCAAATGATTACAGTTATCATTAAACATCTTTAATAAAGTAATCGTAAGATCAAGTGATGATGACAAATAAGGATAAAGATCCTCTAAATGACACGTAATGATTTCTACATCATTGATGGCAGAAACAGTTGTTGGGCGATAAGCATTCTCATAAAGCGAAGACTCACCAAAAATACGACCTTTATCTAAAACATCATAATTAATTTCATCACCATTTTTCGTAATATGATACACCCGTACACGACCTTTTAAAACGAGACATAATTCATCAGCATGGTCGTCTTGCATATAAATAATATCATTTTTTTGATAGTGTTTAATGGTACCAGCTTGTTTAAAATAATCAAAAAGTTCGTCATTAATTTTCATTTTTTTCACCTTCTTGTCTAAATTGTAACATATATTACATTCTTAAAAAAGAAAAATTGTTAGGATAGTTCCCGAGGTGAGAGATATGAAAAAAATTATTCAAATTATTATTGGTAATATTTTAATGGCATTTGCTTTTAGTACTTTGATTTTAGATAATTCCATTGTGGCAGGAGGAGTTTCTGGTATTAGTACAGTCTTTCATTTTTATACAGGAATTTCTATTTCTCTTTGTGTAGGAATTATTAATATTGCTTTATTTATTATTGGATTTTGTTTTTTAGGAAAAACATTTGCGATGAAAACATTGATTTCAACATTCTTGTTTCCTATTTTATTAGAATTCTTTAATCAACAATCTTATTTACATGGTTTATTAAATGATCAATTATTGATTTGTATATTAGGAGGATTCTTATTAGGTCTAGGAATTGGTCTTGTTTTAAAAGCGGGAGGTTCTACAGGAGGATTTGATATTTTAGCGCTTGTTGTTGAAAAAAATTTTAAAGTTCCTGTAACTTTACTTGTTAATGGAATTGATGCGACAATCCTTGTTCTACAAATTTCTTTCCATAGTGTTCCTGAAATTGTTTATGGGATTATGACGATTCTTATTACAGCTTATATGATGAATTATTTATTATCATCAGGTAAAGGATGTGTTCAAGTTCTTTTAATGTCTAAAGAAATTGAACGTATGAAAATGATGATTTTAAATGATATGGATGCAGGAGTGACTTTATTAGATGGTAAAAGTGGTTTTTATGGAAATGATACAGAAGTTGTTTTAACGATTTTACCCTATCGTAAACTTCCTGATTTAAAAGATAAAATTAAAGAAATTGATGAAAAAGCATTTATTATTGTTTCCCATGTAGAAGAAGTTAGTGGAAATGGTTTTACATATTCTAAAGAAATGCGAGAGGCTTCATTTTAGGTGTTCATTTTTATGGACATCTTTTTTAATTTGGTAGATAATAAGGCAAACGGGGGAATAAGTTATGAAAATAGAGATCAGGTATGCAAAATTAGAGGATGCAACAAGATTAGTAGAAATCTATCGTTATTATGTTGAAAAGACGGCAATTACATTTGAATACAAGGTACCATCTATCGAAGAATTTCAACAAAGAATGATACATGTCATGGAAAAATATCCTTATTTGGTAGCCAAGGTGGATGATCAAATTGTCGGTTATGCTTATGCGAGTACCTTTAATGTCAGAATGGCCTATGATTGGTGTGCAGAAACATCTATTTATGTAGATCATATGTTAAGAAAATGTGGGGTAGGAAAAAGACTTTATCAAGCTTTAGAAAAAGCTTTAAAAGCACAAAATATTACAAATTTGAATGCATGTATTGCTTCCCCAATTGAAAATGATGAATATTTAGATACCAATAGTATTGATTATCATCATTATTTAGGATATCAAATGGTAGGAGAGTTTCATCAATGCGGGTATAAATTTAAACGTTGGTATAATATGGTATGGATGGAAAAATTTATTGGGGAGCATCAAGAAAATCAATTACCAGTGATTCGATTTAAAGAAATAAAAGATCAAGTGAATTTAAATGAGGTTGCTTAAATGGAATTAGTAGAAGGAAGACCACAAGATAAAAGAATAGATAAAGAAGAAAGAGTCTATGATTTATTAGATCAATTAAATATTGATTATCAACGCATTGACCACGAAGAAGCAAATACGATGGAAATATGTTTAGAAATAGAAAAAACACTAAAATCAACAATTTGTAAGAATTTATTTTTAGTTAATTCAAATAAAAGTCAATATTATTTATTAATGTTGAAAGAAAATAAAAAATTTAAAACAAAAATGATTTCAAAACAAATCAATAGTTCACGTCTTTCTTTTGGAAGTGATGAAAAAATGTTGGAATATTTGGATATTACACCAGGATCTGTGAGTCTTTTAGGATTAATGAATGATCATGATTTTAAAGTTCAATTATTAATGGATAAAGATCTCCTACAAGATGAGTATTTAGGGTGTCATCCTTGTATCAATACAAGTAGTTTAAGAATTAAAATGAAAGATGTATTTGAAAAAATCATACCATCCCTTCATCATGAACCTATCTTTGTAGAGGTTTATAATGAATAAGGAAGGTATCATGATTTATCTTGTCATGAAAGGACAAGATAAATTTGTTGAAAAAGTAAAAGCTTATTTTCAAAAGAGCTTATATCTTTTAGAAGTCATTGTCATTAATGATTGGCAAGATGAACTTTCTTTTGAATCAAAAGCGGGGAAAAATTTATTACATACAATTAAAAAAATTAAACAAAAGAATGCTTTTTTGAAATGTTATATCAGTGGTTATTCACTCGCAGGGCTTTTTAGTCTTTATGCGATGCATGAATTGGATTTAGAAGGCGCTGTTTGTGTATCAGGTTCTTTATGGAAAGAAGGATGGTTGGATTATTTAAAAGAACATCCTATTAATCATAAGAAAATTTATTTAAGTTTAGGAAGTAAGGAACATAAAACAAGAAATGTTTTAATGAAAAATGTGTTAAAAAACACATTAGAAACATATGAAATTTATCAAAAAGAAAATCAATGTATCTTTGAAAAGAATGTAGGCAATCATTTTTTTCAAAGTGAAGAAAGAATGATGAAAGGATGGGATTATATTCTTTATGAAAAATAGGAAATTAACAGAGAAAAGGCTTTTATTAATTAAAAAAATATTATTTGTTTTAACAATTTTATTACTGATTTATCATGCTGGGTGGACAATCTTTATTTTGGCTTATCGTCATCATATTGGTGATGCTTACATAAAATATGTGACAACTATGATTTTTCGTATTTTACAGTTTAGTGCGATGTTACTTGTTTTAGCGGCGCCTAAGTTTTTAAAGAAATGGTTTAAGATCAATGTTCCTTTAGCACTTTATATTGTTATTGCGCTTTTTGCGTTTAATGCTTTAGTTTTAGGAGATGGACTTGATTTTTATGGAAAATACCCATGGTGGGATTCTTTTTTACACTTCCATTCGGGAATTATTCTATCTTTTGTAGCTTTATGGTTTATACATATTATGATGGCAGAAAAAAGCAAATTTATTTATATGAATAAATATTTTACATGCTTATTTTTAGTGATCTTTTCTTTAGGAGTTGGTGCTTTTTGGGAAATTCTTGAATATAGTTGTGATGGGATTTTTCATACAAATTCTCAACAATATATGGCTTCAACAAAGGGAACACTTGTTTCTAAAAATGATATTCCTTTAAAAGGACATGAAGCGTTAAAAGATACGATGAAAGATTTAATGCTTGATTTAGGAGGGTCATTAATTGTCGCAACGTATGGTTTTGTAAGACATGATAAAATTGTTAAAAAAATATCGAGAGACCATTTATCTCCCGATGATATTTTGAGCTAGAGATTCTAAATGCTTTTTAGAATCTCTTATTTTTTGTATTTCTTTGGATGAAGCTGTTTCATAATTGAATTTTCTTGTCATTTTCATTAAAGAAGAAAGTTCTGCTTTAATTTGTTTTCTTAATGCTTTATCCATTTCTTTTTTATGTGAGGCAAGACCATTTTGAACATTGATAGTGAGAGTTTCTACTTCATTTTTTAAAAGCATATTATCTTTTGTAACTTGGTCTTGGCTTTCATACATTTTAGCTTGTTTGATTGCTTCTTCAATATCACTATCAGACATTTTAGAAGAACCTTCAATAGTCATACTTTGACTATTTCCAGAGGCAAGATCTTTAGCAGAAACATGAACGATTCCATTACTGTCAATATCGAAAGTGACTTCAATTTGTGGAACACCGCGCATGGCACGTTTGATTTTTTTAAGTTTGAATTTTCCTAAAGATTGGTTATCTTTAGCAAGCGGTCTTTCGCCTTGTAAAACATTAATTTCTACTTGTGTTTGAAAGTTGGCAGATGTTGTAAAGACTTGACTATGGCTCGTTGGAATCGTTGTATTTCTTGGAATTAGAGGTGTAGCAACACCACCAACGGTTTCAATAGAAAGTGTTAAAGGTGTGACATCTAATAAAAGAACATCATTTTCTTCACCATATAAGACCATTTCACCACTTAATTTACCAGCTTGGATTGCGGCTCCTAAAGCGACACATTCATCTGGATTTAAAGACTTACTTGGTTCCATGTTTGTAATTTCTTTCACTTTATCTTGAACCGCTAAAATACGTGAAGAACCACCAACTAAGATAATCTTATTAAGATCTTGTGGAGTCAGTCTGGCATCGTTTAAAGCAGTTTGCATTGGTAAAACGAGACGGTCAATAAGTCCTTTTGTAAGCTCATTAAACTTTTGCCTTGTAAGTGTGATTTCTAAGTTTTTAGGTCCATTTGTATCTTGATAAATAAATGGTAAATTAATAAGGGTACTTGATTGACTTGAAAGTTCAATTTTAGCTTTTTCACTTGCTTCTAAAACACGACTATAAGCAACTGTATCTTTTGTTAAATCGATACCTTCTTGTTTTAAAAAGCTTTCGATGACAAAATTACAAATAGCTTTATTAAAATCATCGCCACCTAAATGGTTATCACCAGCTGTTGATAAAACTTCAATAACACCATTACCAATTTCGATAATAGAAACATCAAAAGTACCACCACCTAAATCAAAAACCATTACTTTTTGACCATAAGCATTTTCAAGACCATAAGCCAGCGCGGCAGCTGTTGGCTCATTAATAATTCTTAAAACTTCTAATCCTGCAATTTTTCCAGCATCTTTTGTTGCCTGTCTTTGAGCATCATTAAAATAAGCAGGGACTGTAATAACAGCTTGTGTTACTTGTTCTTGTAAATAAGTTTCTGCATCATTTTTTAATTTTTGTAAAATCATTGAAGAAATAAGTTGTGGAGAAAGTTTTTTTCCATCGATTTCTACATGATAATTTTGTCCCATTTCTCTTTTAATAGATGAAATCGTACGTTTTGGATTCATTGATTGTTGACGTTTAGCAAGTTCTCCAACAAGTTTCTTTCCATTTTTATCAAAAGCAACAATACTAGGTGTTGTTTTTTGATTTTCTTTATTTTCAATAATTTTAGCTTTTCCATTTTCATAAAAAGCCATACAACTATTCGTTGTTCCTAAGTCAATCCCAATAACCTTTGCCATAATTTTCTCCTTCTAACAACATAAAATAGGGTAATGATATCCGCCACCACAACAACAAGACATCATACAATTCAACAATAATACAGAATAGCAACAATTCATCATACTTGCAGGGTTTCCATATTGTTGACTCGTTTGACGATATTGTCTTGAGGTTCCTTGTAATTGGTTTAGTAATAAAATATATTGCATATTCATTGGATCCATTTGCAGGGCTGTTTGAGCGTATTCCTGTGCGCGAATATTATTTCCTAAACCATTTTCTGCAATGGCAGCTAAATAAAACCACATACTTGTTTTATTTTGAATTTGATTTAAAACATTCAAAGCTTCTTGATAACGTCTACCTTGAATAAAACCGTTAGCTTCTTGGTAAGCTTCCTGATCATTTCCTTGATATTGATAACCACCCGTTCCCGTTGTTTGACTACCATAGCTTTGTTGTTTAAAACCTCTTTTTCTTTCATCCATAATGGTTTTATATGCATTTTGGACTTCTTTAAATTTTTCTGTATATTCTGCTTGATGAGGATTTCCAATATTAGCGTCTGGATGATATTTTTTAGAAAGGGTACGATAAGCCTTTTTGACTTCATCATCACTGGCACTAGGGGATATTCCTAATATTTGATAAGGATTCATGATTTTTCCTCCATTCGTTTCTTTTTAATCAGTTCAAATTTTGTCCAAATACCACTATAGATAATATTTCGTAAAAGTTCAACATTTTCAATTAAAGGAAGCTTTTCAAAATAAAAACTACTATTTGAAATCATCATTTCTAAAAGATGAAAACAATCTTCTTGAAAATGTTCATCTTTGAATTTTTCTTTAAATGGATTATAGGTTTGTTTTTTGATATCTTCTTCAACATCTTCAAAAGCATCAATCAAATAAATAAATTTACCTAAATAAAAACCCATTTGATAAAGATCTTCCTTAAAAATATCATCTTGATAAACACAAATACTTGCCATGATATGACCAAAATGTCCAGAGACTTCATCGAGATCCAAACAATTCTTTTGTTCTAATACATGGATTTGATCTAAATGATATTTAATTGTATCTACTTTTTTAGGATATTTTTCTTTTACTCTTTGAAAATCTTTTTTTAAAAGCTGTTTAAATGATTTACTTTTTAAAGAGTTTTCATCTAAAACATCATCTTCTAATTTAAAATAAGTTAAGATGATATTCATATCACTGACATAATCCATGTATTGATTTGTACGTACACGCTTTTTATGAAAAGGGTGTATTGGACAACGAATCCAATACTGCTTCTCTTCAGGCTCATACAAACTTGAAAGTAAGATTCCTACAAAGTTTAAATCATAATTTAAAGTCAATTGTCCACGTCGACCATGATTTTGTTTTAAAGATTGACATAAGCCACAATAATATTCTTGATATTTATCAAAATCTTTGATCTTTAATTCAGGTTTGTTAATAACGACATAGCCAAACATAATTAAGTTCTCTTTTCAAATTCATGATGACAGCTAGGACATGTCACAATAATTTTTCCTTTTCCTTTAGGAAGTCTTACCATTTGTTTACAAGATGGACAACGATAATATTTGTGACTACGATCAGACATTCTTTTCTTTTGAAGATTGAAGAATTGTTGAACAGGTTTGATTGCTGTTAAATATTTTTCATTTTCTTGATAACGCTTATACGTTTGTCTTGAAAACATACGATAGATGACAATAAACCAAATAAGATAGCCAAGTAACATTATGATTCTATTGTTAAAAAATATGTTAAGGACAAAAAGGACGATGACTAAAAACAAAGCATGATTGTTTAAAGTATCGACACCATATCTTCCTTGCATAAATTGTATAAATTTTTCTTTCATTTATATCTCTCCTTACTTTGATGAAGTGATTATAGGCTTTAATTATGTATTTTGCATGAACTCTAAAATATTTTAAAAAGGGTGTTTTTATGAGCTTGTTGAACAAATATCTATTTTATTTTTAAAAATAAAAATAGATAAATATACATGATTCATTTAATCGACATTTTTTCCTTGCTGTTTTTTTTAGGATAAAAACGAAAGGAGAAAAAAATGAAGAAATTATTATGCTTTTTAACCGCAATATTAAGTATTTTTTTAATGAATGTTCCCATCGAAGCTAAAGAAAATCAATGGGATATTTCAAAATCTAAAACAGCAACACCACTTGATGAAAAATATCAAACAAAAGTAACACTTTCCCTTCCCTCTAAAAGTGAAAAGCTTGAAAGCGATGTTGTCTTTGTTTTAGATAAATCTACAAGTGCACAAGTTGAAGATCAAGCATTAGAAATGTTGGAAAAACTAAGAATGCAAATTGATAAAACAGACGCTAAAGTGAAAGTGGGAATTGTGATTTTTAATAAAATTGCTAATGTATCATCATGGTTTGATCTTTCAAGTCAATTTGATCAAATTGAAGTAGCTATTCGAAAAAATATTACTTCCGGAACAAATTGTCATGCGGGGTTACTTGCTGGAAAAGAAATGTTGGATCAAGATCAAGAGGTGGAAGCTAAACGCAAATATATGATCTTTGTCAGTGATGGCATTACTTATATGTACAATCAAGAACCAACAGTAACGGCTTGGTCTTTTGAAAATGATGGAAGTATTCTTTCTTGGGCTGGACCAGATAACTTTAGCTCTAAATATGGACAAACTCTTCCTGATTGGAATGCGTATTTGAATGATGTAAAAACAAAGTTGGAAAGTCAAGGAAATACGTATGATTATCCTTATGGAACAACACCGACAAAGACAACTCCTGTCGATCAATCTAAAGAGTATTTAAATTCTGTTGATAAAGCACTTTATTATACGTATAGCACGTATGAAAGTATGAAAGATGAGGGATATCATTGTTATGCCTTAAAAGGGAATAGTGAAGGAAATTATCCGTGGGCTTTTTCTTTTATGGACTATTTAGAAAATCAAAAAGAAGTCTCTTTTGAAAGTATTCAAAATGATATTTATTATTTATTAGATCAAGGTTCTTACGTTGAAGATTATATGGGATCAGGTAAAGATAATTATGGAAATGAATATGAGTTTGATTTTATAAATGACATCAATTCATTTTACATGATGGTTGGAAACAACAAATATTTACCAGAAGTTATTAATGATCAAAGTTATCATTATGGTTTTGATAAACAAGAAAAAGGGTATGCTTATGAACTTTATTACTACCCTGGAAAACAAGAATATTTTATTTGGAAAATGAACGTACCAGTGACACAGTTTGATCTTGTACAGCTTATATATACTTTACAACTTGCAAATCCACAAAAAGAGGCAGGAAACTATGGATTTTTTGATGAAGATGGGCATTTGAATAAAGATAACTTAAAAACCAATAACCAAGCAACGCTTCATCCAATTGATAGTCAAGGAAAAGAACAAGGGGTTGAAGATTTTCTAAATCCAACAGTAAGTTATACTGTTTATAAAACAGTAGAACCTGAAAAGATACAAGAAACACCAAAGGCACAAGGAAATATCACAAAAACAAAACAAACAACGAAAAAAGCGGTTAAAACAGGTGATGAACAAGTGATCTATCCTTATTTCGTGATTGTTTTAATATCACTTTCAATAATGTATTTGATGAAAAGAAGATTACATGTTTAATCTTCTTTTTTCTTTTGCTTTTTTCAAAGAAAAGCAGGATTTTTTTTATTACAACAATTTTTTTAAATAGTCTAAATCACTCTTTTAATGAAAGGAAAAAAACTGACAAATTTTATTTTTAGAACTTTCTATGATGGAAAAGCAAAAGGAGGAATACTAATGAAAAAATGGATAAAAATGAGTTTATGCATGATGATTGGTTTCTTTTGTTTCTCTTTTCAAGTAAAAGCAATGAATGTAGAAGCGAGAATTCAAAACCAAAACTATGAAACATTTCAAGAAGCTCTAGAAGATGTTTTAACAGGAAATCAAAAAGGGCCTATTTATTTAATGGAGGATGTTATTTTAGATGTAGGAACGATTAATAAAGATGTTGAGATTATTGGAAATTATCATCAAATTACAGTACCTTTACAAAGCCAAACAGATGATAGTGAAAGTCAGGGACGTTTAAATGTGCAAGCAACTCTAACATTTAATCAATGTCGTGTTCATTTTGATAATACGTATCAAAATGGAAATAATACCTGGTCTGTTGTTTTAAGTAGTCAAGGTGTTTTAGAGTTTATCAATGATTCCAATGTTACTTTTGTTGGTCACGGAATTTATGCAAGTAATGGTTCGATAATTAATGTGGATCATTCAAAAGTTTCTTTAAGTCAGATGGAATATACATCAATGATGGCAGAATCTTATGGAAACTTAAATATAAAAAATGATTCAAATTATACAATTGATCATGCCGTTGAATCAAATGGGATAACTGGTTTCCATGTTTTTGTTGATCATTCATCACTTAGTGTTGAAAATTGTTTAAATCAAGCGATGGTCAAAGGAAACCTTACAATTACTCATCAGGGAAATGTATCATTTTCAAAAAATGATGTCGGTTACAACATGTATAGTGAAAATAACCTTTATGTAGATGAAACATCATCTTTGAAAATGAATGAAAATAAAAACTGTGCTCTTTTAAGCCAAGGTAGAAAAAAACGTACGATAACCATTAAAAACGGAGGAAGTCTAGAAGCTAAATATAATGGGATAAATTATCAAGCAAGCGTTGATGAAGACAAATATTATGCACAAACTTCTGCTTTGAATTTTGGGGTTTATGGATGGTACGAAAATGCTCAAAAAATTCTTCTCTATCCAAATTTAGATGATGTTGTTTTTGAAGATGGAGCCAAAGTAACTATTTCCAATAACTATACACGCGGTATTTCAAATTATGGTAATTTGTATTTAGGTAAGCAAACAGTTATTACTCATAATGGAGGTTATCAACAAGGCGAAAGCTTACAAACATGTCGTATTGGAAAAGGAGGGGGTATTTATAACGCTGGAACAGTTACACTCTTCCATACAACTCTTTATAACAATCATGCCCGTTTAAGTGGTGATGATCTTTATAGTGAGGAAGGTGGAACGGTTCATTTATCATTTGTTTCTAATGATTGGATTTTAGATGATTGTCAACATTCTATAGATGGTTGGTATGATGATGGTCTTCAACAAAGATGGAATGGAGATGACAAAGAACATCCTTATTTATCTTTAATAGAAGGACAAAAAGATTATCATTTCTTAGAAGCAAAGGCAGCTCACGGTGTTATTCAAGAAGAAATAAAAGAAGATGATTCTAAAGATGACTCTAAAGAAGAACCTAAACAAGATGAAAAAGAATCTGAAATCAGGCAAACAAACGAAAAAATAACACCAGTCAAAACAGTTCAAAAACAAAATGTTCAAACAGGTGATGAATCTAATGGAGCGCTATGGCTTACTTTTATGGGACTTGCTTTATTATTGATTTTTTTACTGGTGATAAAGTATATTAAGGGAAAACGCGATTAGTCGCGTTTTCTTCATTTATGTGGTATGATGTCGTGGGTGATAAAAAAATGTTAGTGTCAATGACAGATTTAACAAAATACAATGGAGAAAAATGTATTCTTGACCATGTCGAGTTACATATAGAAAATAAAGATAAAATTGGAATTTTAGGTGTTAATGGAACAGGGAAATCAACACTTTTAAAGATGATTGCGGGTGTTGAAAATTATCAAGGTAAAATCAGTTACCAAAAAGATGTCCATATCAATTATTTACCACAAACACCACACTATGATGAAAATGATAGTGTTATGGAAACAGTCTATAAACAAATTGATATCAAAGATGTTCATGATTTTGAAATTAAAGCACAATTAGGTAAGTTTGGTATTTTAGATGAAAATCAAAAAATTAAGGAATTATCAGGAGGGCAACTTAAAAGAGTTGCTTTAGCGATTGCGTTAATAAAACCATGTGATCTCCTTATTTTAGATGAACCGACAAACCATTTAGATAATGGCATGATTGAATATTTAGAAAAGTTTTTAATCAAATGGTCTAAAGGTTTATTAATGGTTACCCATGATCGTTATTTCTTAGAAAGAGTGGTTAATCGTATTATTGAAATAGATCATGGACAAATCTATAAATATGAAGCCAATTATTCAAAATACTTAGAACTTAAACAAGTACGTTTAGAAACACAACTTTCTTCGCAAAGAAAAAGAAAACTCTTTTTAAAGAAAGAATTAGAATGGGTACGTGCAGGAGTACAGGCACGTACAACAAAAAGTAAAGATCGTCTACAAAGATTTGAAGAGTTATCAAAAGTAAAAGATGTTGAAGTTAATGGAAAAGTAGAAATGATTCATACTTTCTCTAGACTTGGGAAAAAGACAATAGAACTTCATGAAATTTCTAAAAGTTTTGGACAAAAGAAACTCTTTGATGAGTTTTCTTACATGTTTAAACAACATGATCGTATAGGAATCTTAGGCGATAATGGAACAGGAAAATCAACTTTACTTAATATCCTTACAGGAAATTTAAAAAGTGATACGGGATATGTTGAAATAGGAGAAACGGTACGTTTTGGTTATTTTAAACAAGGTTATGATGATCTACCAATGAATAAAAGAGTAATTGATTTTATTCAAGAAATTTCGAATGATTTTAAAGTAGATGGACAGGGACTTTCAGCAAAAGATATGTTAGAAAGATTTTTGTTTGATGCTCGGTTACAACATACGCCTATTTCTCGTCTTTCGGGTGGGGAAAGAAGAAGGCTTTATTTATTACGTGTTTTAATGATGATGCCAAATATTTTGGTTTTAGACGAACCAACGAATGATTTAGATATTGATACATTAAACATTTTAGAAGATTATTTAGATAATTTTGAAGGAATCGTTATTACAGTGAGTCATGATCGTTATTTCTTGGATCGTATTTGTGATGGATTGTTTATCTTACAAAATCAACATTTAAGATATGTTAATGGGGGCTATAGTCAAAATCTTGATACCTCAACTAAAGAAGAAAAAGAAAAAAGTCAAGGAGCTTTAGCTTATAAACAAAGTAAACAAAAGAAAATCAAAATGACTTATATGGAAAAGAAAGAATTTGAAGAAATTGAAGATGTCATTATGAATTTAGAAACAAATTTAAATCAAATTGAAGAACAAATGAATGGTGTTACAGACTTTAAAGAAATCGACGAACTTTCTAGACAAAGAGATGACTTACAAAAACAAATCGATGAAAAAAATGAACGTTATATTTATTTATTAGAATTACAGGAACAAATTGACAATCAATAATTGACACTTGTATATACATATAGGATAATAGAATCATGAAAAGGAAGGTTTTAAGGAATGAAAAGATTATTAAGTTGTACAAGTAGTGAAATGTTGAAAATGGATGGACAAGAATTAAAACAAGCCATTCTTGCCAGTGAAGGAAGAACAGTGATGACAGAAACAGTTGTTGCGATTGAACCATTATTAGGAGATCTTACCAATGCAGAACTTGCAGTTTCATTTGGGAGTGATATGGTTTTATTAAACTGTTTTGATTGTAATAACCCAGTAATCAAAGGGTTACCAGAATGTGATAATCCAGTAGAAAAATTAAAAGAAATCGTAGGTCGCCCAATTGGATGTAATCTTGAACCAGTAGATTTAGATGCTGAATTAATGGAAGAAAGACGTGTGATTTCTACAGGTAGACAAGCAAGAAAGGAAACTTATATTAAAGCACAAGAATTAGGATTTAACTTTATTTGTTTAACTGGAAATCCAGGTGTTGGAGTTTCAAATCATTCAATTTGTGAAGCAATTAAAGAAGCTAAAAAATATTTTAAAGGATTAATTATTGCTGGGAAAATGCATGCAGCAGGAATTGATGAGCCAATCGTCGATATGAATAGTATCAAAGATTTTATTGAAGCGGGGGCAGATGTTATTTTAATGCCAGCTGTAAATACGGTTCCAGGTTTATCTGAACAAGAAGTGACAGAAGCATGTCGCTATATTAAAGCTCATGGGGCTTTATCATTAAGTGCTATTGGAACAAGCCAAGAAGGTGCTGATGAAGGAACAATTCGTGAAATTGCTTTATTAAATAAAAGATGTGGTATTGATATCCAACACATTGGGGATGCAGGATTCTGTGGTATTGCTTTACCTGAAAATATTATGGCTTTATCAATTGCGATTCGTGGTAAAAGACATACTTATCATAAAATCGCTTCATCAATTAATAGATAGAATGTCATTTATGGTTGAAAGATGTTATTTAAGTTGTAAATAATGAAAGAACGGTTGATTTATGATAAATTAATCATAGGTCAATCGTTTTTTTATGGAGGTTATTATGAAAAAAGGAATTATTATTGCTATTATCTTATGTTTACTAGGAATGATTTTTTTATTAGGAAGTGTAGGTGTTTTTTATAAACCAGTAGAAGTATCTAATAAAGTTGTTATTTTGGCTATTTTAATTATTGTTTTTATTATTTGTTATTTTTATAGAAAGAATAAGGAAAGAAGATAGGATGGAGAGTGTTAATTGCACTCTCTTTTATGTTATAATGGATAAGGTGATGAACATGAAACATATCTTTATATTAAAACCGAATACCTCAAAAGAATTGATTAGTTGTATTGTTTCTTCAATGCAAGGAAAACGCTATGAATTACGCTATACCAAAGATTTAGATGATGCCAGGGAAATTGCTTTGTCTTATCAAGAGGAAAAAGAGGTTTGTCGTTTGTATGCTATCGGTGGTGATGGCTTTGTTCATAAAGTAGTTAATGGCATGGTTAAGAGTCATCATGAACTAGTCGTAATTCCTCAAGGAACAGGCAATGACTTTGCGCGGAGTATTTATAAGGATTTAGATGCTATCAAAGTTTTTAAAGATTCTCTTAAAAAAGAAGCAAAACCCATTGATGTGATTCAATGTCGTGATGATCTTTATTGCGTGAATGTACTTTGTTGTGGCTTGGATGCAGATGTTGGCAATATCGTTAATACCAATCGAAAGACAACCATTGCGCCACGCATCTTACAATATAGTTTTACGATTTTAGATAAGATCTTTCATTTAAAATTTTATCCAACAGAGATTTATACTTATAATAAAGATATTTATCAAGGAAACGTTCTTATATGTACATTCTGTAACGGACATTATTTTGGTGGAGGATATCAGGCAGGGTATTATTCATCTTTGGATGATGGGATGATTGATATGTCTGTAGTAGGAGAGATTTCTAAAAAAGAATTACCATATTATTTAAAAGGTCTCATTACCAATACGTTACATAAAACAAAGAAATTTCATCATTTTAAAGAAGAAGATGTTTGGGTCAAAACAAGTCAGTATGTCAATATTGATGGAGAAAAATATGATCCAGGAACCTATCATTTAAAATGTATACATAATGCAATTCAATTAGTTTATTAAGGAGATTATTATGGAAATAGATTTAAAAACAGATTCACGAAAAGTAAAACCAGGAGATACTTTTATTGCGATTAGAAATGTTAATCGTGATGGTCATGATTACATTCCTCAAGCAATCAAAAATGGGGCAACAAAAGTCATTGTAGAAGAAGGAAATTATGATGTTGAAACCATTGTTGTTGAAGATACAAGAGCGTATTTAAAGGATTATTTGTACAAACATTATTATCCTTATTTTAAAGATATGAAATTAATAGGAGTTACGGGTACAAATGGAAAAACAACGATTGGGTATATGATGTATCAAATGATGACGATGCTTGATATTCCTTGTGCTTATATGGGAACCATTGGTTTTTACTATTGTGGCAATTTTATCAAGATGGTAAATACAACACCTGATGTAGATGTTCTTTATGAGTATTTTATTAAAGCTAAAGATGCTGGGTGTAAAGTGCTTGTGATGGAAGTTTCTTCCCATGCCCTTGCAAAAGATCGTATTTATGGATTAGAGTTTGATGAAGTCGCTTTTACTAATTTGACACAAGATCATTTGGATTTTCATAAAACATTAGAAAACTATGCCAATGCAAAACAACTTTTATTTAAAAAGACCAGAGGAAAGAAAATAGCGGTTATTAATGGTGATGATCCACATGCCTTACATTTTGAATTAGAGGGTAATCAAAATCTTTTGATTTCTGATCAAAAAGGGGATGTTCTTATTCAAAATATTGAATTTTCACATTTAGGAACCACTTTTACTTTTAAATATCAAGAAAAAGAATATCAAACACGTATTCAAATGGTAGGAAGATATAATGTTTATAATTATCTTACCGCAATGCTTTTAATTCATAAATTAGGTTATGAAATCGATACAATTTTAGCTTTAAATACAAAACTCAAAGCGCCTAAAGGAAGAATGGAGTTAATCGTTTATGGCACAAATGGTATCTTTGTAGATTATGCTCATACCCCTGATGCCACTTTGAATGTTTTAGAAAGTGCACAAGAATTTAAAAAAGGAAAAATTATTACGATTATTGGTTGTGGGGGAGATCGTGATACGACAAAACGACCAATTATGGGTGAAATTGCCTGCAAACACAGTGATCATGTCATTATTACAGACGATAATCCACGAACAGAAGATCCTCAAAAAATTATTAATGATATTTTAAAGGGGGTTAGTGGTGATTATGAAGTCATCAATGATCGTCATCTCGCCATTGCTAAAGGAATGAGTTTATTAAAAGAAAATGATATCTTAATGATTTTAGGAAAAGGTCATGAAGATTATCAAATTATTGGAACAGAAAAGATTCATTTTTCTGATCAAGAAGAAGTAGAAAAATATATAAGGGAGCATACACATGACTAAAATTGCATTTTTTGATGTAGATGGAACCATGATTAATGTGCCTCATCAATTATTAAAACCGACAGATAAGACGATACATGCTTTAAAAGAATTTCAAAAACAAGGAAACTATATTGTTGTAGCAAGTGCTCGTGGCGTTAAACCAGAATGTTTAGATGAAATTCCTTTTGATGGCTTTATTGGATGTGATGGAGGCTATATTGAATTTCATCAAGAAATTTTATTAAATAACGTTTTTACGGTTAAAGATTTAAACTTACAAAATAGTATTTATGAAGCGACCAATGGTCAATATATTATCAATGAAAGAGCAACAAGTTATTTTAGTGATATAGATGGAGAGCTCATCAAAAAACATTTAAAACTTTATAATGGAACAGATAAACTACCTGATGATTATGACGATCATTGGCGTTTTCAAAATATTAAAGCCAATACAGTAACCGCTCTTTTCTATAATGCAAAAGACTTACATGAAGCTTTAGATATGTTACCACAAGAATGGACTATCAATGCTTATGATACAGGACATATTCGCATGGATGTCCATCCTCAAGGTTACACAAAGGGGACAGCGTGTGAATATTTATATCAAAAATTAAATATTCCTAAAGAAAATACGTATGCTTTTGGTGATGGAGAAAATGATATTGAAATGTTTCATCTTGTAGGAACTTCTATTGCGATGGGTAATGCGGATGTTGAAGTTAAAAAACATGCATCTACTGTGACTTTAACAGTAGATGAAGATGGTATTGCTGATTTTTTTGAAAAGGAATTTAAAATCAAATGAGAATTAGAAAAATAAATTTTCAAGAAATAAATTTTGAATATCGTTCTTATCCTCAATCAATGTATGATTCTGTAAGAAGAATAGGACTTTCTTTTCCTGTTAAAGTTGATATTATTGATGGTAAATATTATTGTAAAGATGGACATAAACGTCTTTCTATTATTCAAGATTTATTAAAAAATGAAGAAGGTTATGAAAAAAGAAGGGATGTTCCCTATATTATTTATAATGATGGAAGTTCTAGATCTAATGATTGTTGGCGTGATCGCAACATGCATTAGATCTTTTTCATTTTTTGAAAGCATAAAACGAGAATAAATAAGAGGTATATAATAGATGCGAGGAAGTGATTGATTTGTTATTTAGTAATAGAGATTTAAAAAAACTGATAATACCTTTAATTATTGAACAGGTATTAGCACTGACAATTGGGATTTTTGATACAATGATGGTTTCCCAATGTGGGCAAAGTGCGGTTTCAGGAGTGAGTATTGTTGATGGGTTAAATGTGTTGATTATCAATATCTTTTCGGCACTAGCTACAGGAGGAGCTGTTGTTTGTTCGCAATATATTGGTAAAAAAGATGAAAAGATGGCTTGCCATAGTGCTAAACAGTTATTATTTACCATCTTAGGTTTATCGCTTGTTATTATGGTTTTATGCATGGTTTTCAATGGGAATTTATTGAATTTGATTTTTGGACATATTGAAAGTGATGTGATGGCTTATGCAAGAACTTATTTTTTCTTTTCAGCCTTATCTTATCCTTTTATTGGTTTATTTAATGGTGGGGCTGCTTTATTTAGATCAATGGGAAATAGTAAAGTGGCTATGACAAATTCATTTTATATGAATATTGGAAATATCGTTTTAAACTATCTTTTTATTTTTATTTTAAATATGTCAGTAAAAGGGGCAGCAATTGCTACTTTACTTTCAAGAATGTTCTGTTCATTTATTATTTTATATATGTTATTAAATAAAGAACATATTGTACATATTGATACGTATTTAAAATATAAGTTTGATTTTTCAACTGTCAAAAGAATCTTAAAAATTGGTATTCCAAATGGTTTAGAAAATGGAATGTTTCAAATGGGAAAAATCCTTGTGCAAAGACTTGTTTCAACTTTTGGAACAGCTGCAATTGCAGCACATGCTGTTGCCTTTAGTTTAACGTCTATTGCCGTTGTTCCAGGAATGGCTTTAGGACTTGCTATTTTAACAGTTGTAGGCCAATGTATTGGGGCTAATGATTATCAGCAAGCTAAATATTATACGAAAAAACTGATGATTATTGCTTATATATCAACGATTATTTCAGCAGGTATTTTACTTGTTGGAGTCAGATATATTTTAAGATTCTATGCTTTACCACAAGCAACGGCTAATTTAGCGGTTTCTATGGTTTCACTTCATTGTGTTTTTGATTTCTTTGTTTGGCCAATGGCATTTTCTTTCCCAAACGCTTTACGTGCAGCCAATGATGCAACTTTTACAATGACCGTTTCTACATTTTCAATGTGGATTTTCCGTTTTGCTTTAAGCTATGTTTTTGCTTTGTATTTACACATGGGTGTCATTGGTGTTTGGTGGGCTATGATTGTTGACTGGATTTTTAGATCAATTTGTTTTATGATTAGATATAAATCCAATAAATGGATGAATAGAATATTAGTATAGGGGAATTGTATGGAAAAAGTAGAATATTATTTTAGAGAAATTTCAAGGATTCCAAGAGGATCCTACAATGAAAAAGCAATTTGTGATTATGTGGAAAACTTTGCAAAAGAAAAAAATATAAAATATGTAAGGGACAAAATGCATAATATCGTGCTTTTTAAAGAAGCAACAGAAGGTTATGAAGATCACGAAACAGTCATGTTAGAAGGACATATGGATATGGTCTGTGAAAAGAACAATGATAGCGACCATGATTTTTCAAAAGATCCCATTGAACTTATTGAAGAGGATGGTTTTTTACATGCCAATAAAACAACATTAGGAGCGGATGATGGTGTTGGTGTTTGTTATATGCTTGCTTTGCTAGATGATGAAAGCTTAAAACATCCAGCTTTAGAATGTGTTTTTACCGTTCAAGAAGAAGTAGGTCTTAATGGAGCGATGGGTCTTGATAAAAGTATTTTAAAAGCGAAAAAGATGATTGGACTTGATAGAGGGAAAGAAAAAATTATTACTGTAAGCTGTTCTGGAGGAAGAAGAGCTGTTGTTGAAAAAGAACTTTCTTATCTAAAAAATGAATCACCTTGTTATCAACTTTATGTGGGTGGCTTACAAGGAGGACATTCAGGAGGCGTTATTCATTTAGAAAGAGGGAACGCTAATATGATTATGACACGTGTCTATTATCATCTTTCTTTAAATAACATTGAATTTTTATTAGGAAGTTTTAAAGGTGGTTTAAAAGATAATGCGATTCCTAGAGAATGTGTCAGTGTCTTTGCTTCAAATGATGATTTTAAAAAAATAAAAGAAGTTGTTTTAAAAGTAGAAAATGATTTAAAAGAAGAATTAAAAGAAAGTGATAAACATATATTTGTTCATTTAGAAAAAGTAGATTCTTTAAATAAAGTGATTTCAGTTAAAGAAAGCCAAGATCTTATTTCGATGATGTATTTAATGCCTAATGGTTTTATGCATAAATCTTTTAAAATGGATCTTACCAATGTTTCTTTAAATATGGGTGTGGTGGAAATGAATGAAAAATTCAATATTTATTTTTCAATTCGTTCTCCAATGGAATCGGCCAAAGATGAATTATCAAATAAATTGAGTTTAATTGCATCAATGTTTAAGGCAAAATATGTTTTAGATAATAACTATCCAGGATGGAATTATGATGAAAGTTCAAAACTTAGAAAACAATATGTTGATTTTGTTAAAGAAACAGAAGGAATCACTTTAAAAGAAGAAGGGACACATAGTGGTCTTGAAACAGGCATTTTCAAAGGGGCACTTCAAGATTTAGATATTATTACTTTAGGTCCAGATATGTTTGATATTCATACACCTGATGAAAGATTAAATATGAATTCATTTTATAAATGTTATCAAAGATTAATTCATTTTTTAGAGAGATTATAAGATGTTAGAACTTATTAAAGCAAAATATGATCAAGATATCAAAAATCAATTAGAAAAAAGATTTATTGCTTTTGACGTAGAAACAACAGGTTTGAATCCAAAAGAGGAAAGAATTATTGAATTAGGTGCTGTTCTTTTTGAAAATGGACAAGCTGTTCAAAAATTTAATACACTTGTCAATGCGGAAGTAGAAGTTTCTGAGTTTATTTCTAATTTGACACATATTACCAATGAGATGTTAGAAAATCAACCACGAGAAGAAAAAGCATACGAGATGTTCCAAGAGTTTATGAAAGAAGCACTTCAAGGAGAAGTTCTTGTTTGTGCACATAATGCGAAATTTGATATGTCGTTTTTAAAGGAAACATTTGATCGCTTAAAATTAGATGGGAAGATTTGTTATGTAGATACCTTACAATTGTCAAGAAAGTATATTCATGGACCTTATAATTATAAACAAGGAACGATTGCTCATTATTTACATATCAAGAATGAAAATGCGCATCGTGCTTATGATGATGCTTATGTTTGTGGACAAATATTAAATCATATAGTAAAAGGAAGCTTTTAATAAACTTCCTTTTAATGTACAATTTCATTGAGTAAATTGACGGCAGCCATGGCATCTTTTGTATAGTAATCGGCATGAATATCTTGAGCGATATCTTCTGTTAATACAGCACCGCCAACAAAGATTGGACACATATTTTCTTCTTGTTTTAATAAAGTAATTGTTTCTTCCATTGAAACAACCGTTGTTGTCATTAAAGCTGAAAGACCAATAGCTTTAGGATGATGCTTATGATAGGCTTCTAAAACGACCTTTGCAGGTACATCTTTTCCTAAATCAATGACTTGATAACCGTAACTTTCTAAAACAACTTTTACAATATTTTTCCCAATATCATGGATATCACCATGGACAGTTGCAATTAAAACAGGACCTTTAGAAGATTTCGTTGTTTTAAATGTTTGTTTGATCACATCAAATGCAATTTTGCTTGCTTCTGCTGATTGGATCAATTGAGGTAAAAAGATTTTACCAGTTTCATAATCCTTCCCAATTTGATCAAGAGCAGGAATTAAAATTTCATTAACAATGGCTAGACCATCTTGACTTTTTAAAGCTGTTTCTGTTGCTTTTTTCACTTCATCTTTTAAACCGTGTAAGACAACATCGTTTAAAGAAAAGGATGTTGTTTGTTTTGGTAAAACAACTTGACTTTGTGCTTGCTTTTGAATGTAGTTTGCAGCGTCTCGGTCATAATTGTAAAGTACATTAAAGGAATCAATTGTGTTCATCAGTTCTTGATCTAATGGATTGATAATTGGTAAATCAAGTCCTGCCGACATGGCCATTGCTAAGAATGTTTTATTAAGTAAAGGACGATTTGGTAAACCAAAAGAAACGTTACTTACTCCTAAAACAGTATGAACACCCAATGTTTTAACCATAGAAACAGCTTTGACTGTTTCCATAACTTCTTTTTGTTGGGCAGAAGCGGTTAAAACAAGACAGTCAATAATAATGTCTTTTTTATCAATGCCATATTCTTTTGCTTTATTAATGATTTTTTTAGCGATTTCAAATCTTTGCTCAGCCTTTGGAGGAATGCCATTTTCATCTAAGGCTAAACCAATGACAACACCACCATATTTTTTTACGACAGGGAAGACGGCTTCCATAGTTTCATCTTTACCATTGACAGAGTTAATAAGCGGTTTTCCATTATAATAACGACAAGCTTCTTCAATTGCGTGGAAATTAGAACTATCAATTTGTAAAGGAAGTTGAATAACTTCTTGTAATAATTTAATAACATGTTTCATTACTTTTGGTTCATCAATACCAGGTAAACCGACATTGACATCTAAAACATGAGCTCCTGCTTGTTCTTGCTTAATAGCTTCTACAACAAGTTCATCATAACGTTCTTCTTTTAAAGCCACTTTTAATTTCTTCTTTCCTGTTGGATTTAAACGTTCTCCACAAACAACAACATGTTTTCCAAATTCAACAGTTGTTGTTCCTGAAGAGACTCGTGTCAATAAAGAAACTTCTCTTTGGGTTACTGTTGCTGGACAGTTTTCTTTTAATTTTTGAATGAATTCAGGTGTTGTTCCACAACATCCACCAACGATGGCGATTCCTTTTTTAACAAGGGGAACAATCGCATCAATAAATTCATCTGCTTTCATTGGATAAACGGTTTGTCCATCTTCTAAAAGAGGAAGACCTGCATTTGGTTGAATCATAACAGGAAAAGAGGTACTTTCTAAAATGCTTTCAATAATTGGAGCCATTTCATTTGGTCCTAAAGAACAGTTGATCCCTAAAGCATCCACTTTTAATCCTTCTAAGACATTGACCATTGTAAGAGGATTACATCCTGATAAACTACGACCATTTGTTTCAAAGGTCATCGTCGCAAAAATAGGAAGATCACTACATTCTTTAACGGCTAAAATACTTGCTTTTAATTCATAAATATCTGTCATTGTTTCAAATAAAACAACATCAATATCCTCTTTTACAAGTTCTACCATTTGTTTAACGCTTTGATAAACTTCATCAAAAGTTAAAGTTCCCATAGGTTCCATAAGTTTACCAATAGGTCCAATATCTAAAGCAATATAAGCATCAGGTTTGATTTTTTTAGCTTCTTTTGCATTTTGAATAGCCGCTAAAATCACTTCTTGATAACTATATTTATGTTGCTCTAATTTAAGGGGATTTGCGCCAAATGTATTTGTGGTAATAAAATCAGCTCCCGCTTTTAAATAACGATGATGAATATCAATAATCGTTTCAGGATGTTCAATATTATAATATTCTGGGATTTCGCCAGCTTTCATTCCCAGTTCTTGAAGTTGGGAACCAAAACCACCATCAAAAATAAGAAGATCTTTATTTAATCTTTTGCGTAACATGTTTGACCTCTCTTTCTAAAATTACAATCTTTTATATGTAAACAATTCTGACATGTTTTTTCTTTTCTGTTATCACCTAAACCAATCAAACCAATCATTGATTTTTGTGGTAATAAAATATTACTTTCTTGGACAGTCAAACCAATTTTTTTAGAACTTTCGATAATGAAAGCAAGCTCTTTATTGAGTTCAATAGGGACACGACCATAACCAGGACAAAAACGAAACGTTCTTTTACCAATCAGTTGTTCATTTTCATATTCATTACATTTCACTTCTAAAAAACTACTTGCGACAGCATCAAAAATCGTCGCTTTGGTCATGTCAATATGACTATAATAATGAGATCTTTTTTCTACCTGTAACCCTAAAGTACAGCCAATAATAATAAGTTCATGACAATTTTGAAATAAATCATTCAACTCTGGATAATTGAGATTTAAAGAAATTTCATCTATTCTTAAAGGATGAAAAGAAAGAGGAAATTTACGATAAGTTGCTCTAAAAGAACTCATTTTTTCAATTTCCTCTATACATTCATCAATCAAATTGTTTAATTTTTCATCAAGTGTTTGATGATGATATCCTAAATACTTTAAAGCATTTTCTTTAATCTTTGAAAAATTCATCACGAATATATTCCGCTCTCTTTAAAATTTCTTTCGCAATCTCTGGTTTATTCATTGTATAAATATGAATTCCATCTACACCATGAGTCATTAAATCAATGATTTGATACGTTGCATAATGAAGTCCAACTTCTTTTCCCGCTTTAGGATTTCCAGCAAAACGATCAATCATGGCTGCTAGATCAAATGGAACAGAACAGTTTGACATTTTTGCAATATTTCTTAATTGTTTGGGATTATGAGCTGGCATAATCCCTGCAAGAATAGGAACATTAATTCCAATTTTTCTTGCTTCTCTTACAAGACGATAATAATATTGATTGTCATAAAAAATTTGTGTGACAAGATATTTTGCGCCAGCATCTACTTTTTTCTTTAGATTTAAAAGATCTTCATCAAAGTTTCGTGCTTCGTAATGTGTTTCTGGATAACATCCGCCAGATAAACAAAAATCATTTGGAAAGTTTTCTTCAATATAGCTATTTAATTCACTGGCATACTTAAAATCTCCATGATTAATGCCATCACCATCTTTAGGATAATCCCCTCGTAAAGAAAGGACATTTTCGATGCTATTTTCTTTAAGTTCAGTTAAAATATCTTTAATTTCTTCTTTTGTATTATTCATACAAGTAAGATGTGCTACCGATTCAATCCCGTATTTGTTTTTAATAGTAGAAGCAATTTTACAGGTATTTTTAGAGGTAGAACCATTAGCTCCATAAGTGACAGATATAAAATCAGGATTCATTTTTGCTAGTTCATCAATGGTTGCATAAATAGATGTAATATCGTTTTCATTATTTTTTGGTGGAAAAATCTCAAAAGATAATGTTGGTCTTTTCTTTAATAATTCATTAATTTTCATATATTTCCCTCACTTTGTTTACTATTATATAGAGAATAGAAGAGAGAGTAAATGAATAAATGAAAGAAGTTGGGTATAGTTTTAAACTATTATGACTTCTTTTCATTAATAAGTGCTTCGGCAATATTGGTAAGCGAATGGCTTAAAGAAGAAAGACTGGCAACAAGTAAAAAGAAATCTTCTTGATTTTCGATTTGTAAGTTAAAATCTTCAAGAATTTGTTGAATGAGTTTTTGAAGTTGGTGGTTCATTACTTGTTTGATATCTATGAAATGATCATAAAGTAAAGATAAATCTGTATCACTTTCATAAATAGGAGTAAGGAGTTCTTTGATTTCTTGAATCGAAAGATTGTTTTTAAGTTGATAAATAATCAACATTTGAATGATTTGTTCCTTTGTATATTTCTTTCCTTTAACAGGGGTAATGACTTTTGCCTTAGAATAGTTATTGATCATGGTTTTTGTAAGAAGCTTATCTTCTTCATTTTTTTTATTATTTGCTAGATGGGTTTCAAAAAGAGTCATAATTTGATCCATATAGAGATCTAAATCAGGAATATCTTTTGAAACAAGAGAACTTTTTTGACTTTCTTTTTCTATAATGTTTTCAAGTAATTCTTTATTCATGTTTTCACCTCTATGTTATTGTATAAGGAATACACTTTCTTTGCAATATAAACTATATAAAATGGTATTTAATACTATATATCTAGAAAAATCTTACTAGGATTTTAAAAAGCTTTATTGTATAATGTCTTTGGTGATTAGATGAAAAATGTAAGTAAGAAAAATTGGGTATTATATATTGTAACTTTTTTAGTGGTTGTTATTGGTGATCAACTTACCAAAATTTTTGTTTCTTCTTCGATGAAACTAGGACAATCACAAACAATTATTGATAATTTCTTTTATTATACTTATTCGCACAATCAAGGTGCTGCATGGGGGATTTTATCAGGACATATTAGTTTATTTGTAGTATTTTCTTTAGGAGCAGCGATATTTATGTTTTATTATTTTAATAAGACAACAAAGGCGCAAAGACTTACACGTTATGGGATTGTTTTAACGTTTGCAGGATTGGTTGGCAATTTAACGGATCGACTTTATTTAGGGTATGTAAGAGATTTTATTGATTTTATTATTTTTGGTTATGATTTTCCTATTTTCAATATTGCGGATATGGCCGTTGTAATTGGAGTAGGATTGATAATTTTAGAGATTGTATTTGAGGATTATATAGATGGAAAAAAGAAAATTAGAAATTAATGAAGAAAATGTACGTTTAGATAAATTTGTGATGCAAGAAATGCCCAATTTATCAAGAACCCTTATTCAAGAATATATTAAAGAAGGACATATTCTTGTAAATGGTAAAAATGAAAAAGCAAGTTATAAAATTAAAATGAATGATGATATCGAAGTAACCATTCTTGATAATAAGGATATGGATGTTTTGCCAGAAGATATTCCTTTAGATATTGTTTATGAAGATCAAGATGTGATTGTGATCAATAAACCTTCAGGAATGATTGTTCATCCAAGTGCTGGTATTTATAGTGGCACTTTAGTGAATGCGCTTCTTTATCACTGTAAAGATTTATCGGGTATTAATGGTGTCAATCGTCCTGGTATTGTTCATCGCATCGATAAAGAAACCAGTGGTTTATTGATGGTAGCTAAAAATGATAAAGCGCATCAATCATTAAGTGAACAATTAAAAGAACATAGTGTGACACGTCGTTATGTGGCGTTGGTTCATGGAGTGATTCCTCATACCCATGGAAAAGTCAATGCACCAATTGGCCGTGATGTTAATGATCGTCAAAAAATGTCGGTCACAAAAAACAATAGTAAAGAAGCGATTACGAATTTTACAGTTTTAGAAAGATATAAAGACATGTCTTTAATTGAATGTCGTTTAGAAACAGGAAGAACACATCAAATTAGGGTGCATATGTCTTATATTGGTTATCCAGTTTATGGAGATCCAAAATATGGTAAGAAAAAAGATGATCAAAGTCACGGACAATTCTTACATGCTAAAAAATTAGGTTTTATTCATCCAACAACAGGGGAATATTTAGAGTTTGAATGTCCATTACCTGATTATTTTCAAGCAAAACTTGATGAATTGAAAGGAGAATAAGATGTCTAAAAAAATTATTTCTTGGCAACAATATTTTATGGGAGTGGCAAAGCTTTCAGCCCATCGTTCTAAAGATCCCAATACACAAGTAGGTGCTTGTATTGTTTCTCCAGAAAATAAAATTGTGGGAGTTGGCTACAATGGATTACCATGGGGATGTGAAGATGATAAATTTCCTTGGCAAGCAAGAGAAGGGGATTTATATGATACAAAATATCCATATGTTGTTCATGCTGAATTGAACGCTATTTTAAATAGTATTGGTGATTTAAAAGGATGTACGATTTATGTTTCTTTATTTCCTTGTCATGAATGTGTCAAAGCCATCATTCAAAGTGGAATTAAAGAAATTATTTATGAAGATGAAAAATATAAAGGAACAGACAGTGATCGTGCTGCAAAACGTATGTTAGATGCGGCAGGGGTCAAATATACAAAAATTCCTGCTTTTGAATTGAATAGTTTGTAAAAGAAAAGACCTTCCTAGGAAGGTCTTAAATTACATCTTTAATACGTTTGTAATTTGTCATATTTGTTTTTGTTACTTTAAGCAACATTTTTTTACCATATTTTTGTGCAATTGTTATAGCAACATGATCTACGACAGAACTTGTATTACCTCTTGGTAATTTCATTTTTAAACTACGTGACATGTTATTAAAATATTGGTAAAAGGCGTATTTCGAAAGAATAGACGAACACATAATTGCAAGGTATTGTTCTTCTCCTTTTTGTTCAAATGATAAATCTTTTACAACGATTACTTCATTTTTTAAATAATTATAATACGTTTTAGGTGAAACAAATTGATTTACGACTTTTTTATCAATTTTCATTGCAACTTTTTGCATTACATTTGTAACGGCTTGATTATAAAGTTTTGCTTTGATGTTTGCAAGATTATGTCCTGCCGCGGCCATTTGATTATAGTGAGAATTATCAAGAATCAATAAACTATAAACAAGTCGATCTTTGATTTCTCTAGCAATATCAATAACTTCTTGTGGAGTCATGAGTTTAGGGTCGCGAATATTTAAACTCATCAACCAATCATAATCACGTTCATCGATATAACATGCAACAACACAAAGAGGTCCAAAAAAGTCACCAGAACCTGTTTCATCACAACCAATATGAGATAAAGGATAATAATTCTTTTCTCCAGTAGATGAACCAGCTTCAGTTACAGGGGCGTACTTTTCAACATGCATATCGATAATATTCATTAGTTTGTTATTATTTGCTACATTCATGTCATTTCTTTCCTCCTACCATATATACCAATTATAACATATTTTTCATTTTTTGACACTATATTTTTGTTTTGATACAATTATTGCGAGGTGATTTTGTGAATCCAATGACTTTGGATCTTGTTATTGTACTGTTCCTTATTATATATACAATTATGGGATATATAAGAGGATTTATAATAAGACTTTATGACTTTTTTACGTTATTTTTCTCACTTTTTTTGGCATTTAATTTCTCTATGCCACTTTCTAAGTTATGGACACTCTATTCTTTAGAAGGATTACTTGCTCCTCTTGGTGAGAAAATGAATCAAATACTTATTTTTGTGATTATTTTTTTTATTACAAAATTTTTATTTCAATTATTAGGAACGCTTTTAAAACCTTTTTTAAAGAAGATTGTTTCTTTATTAAAAATGACACGTTTTTTTGATGGATTACTAGGAAGTATTCTTTCAATTATTCAAGGGGTAATCCTTGTGTATCTGGCTTTATCAATGATTTTTGTTCCTTTTATTAAAGATAGTAAGAAAACAATTCAAGAAAGTAGGGTTGCTTCTTTTATTATGGAAACCATGCCGGATTATTATTCATCGTTTATTGAATACGATCAACTTGACCAATTAACTTCTTTTGATTTATCATTACCAAATGAAAAACAAGCAGAAATTGTGACGGATTTTATCGAACAAGCAGATCAAAATCAATGGTTAGAAAAAGAAACGATTAAACAATTTATTCAAGATTATTATAGTGAATTAGCTAAAGATGATTTAAGTGAAGAAGATTATCAAAAATTACAAGATCTTTGTCAAAACTATCAAATAGATATTAAAAGTATATTAAAGGGGGAATAGCTTTGAAAAAATATTATGAAACATTAGAATTTTCCATGATACAAAAAGCAATCAAAAACTATTGTTTTAGTGAAATGGCTAAAAATCAAGTAGATGCTTTAAAACCTTATCATGATTTAGATGATTTAAAACTTTATCAAGATGATGTTTTCCATGCTATGACAATTATTTATGCTTATGGAAGAATTCCTCTTGCACCTTATGAAGATATTGAAGAAATCATTCAAAAGGCACAAAAGGGAGGCGTTTGTTATCCTCAAGATTTTTTAAAAATTATTCAAATATTAAAAAATGTTTTAGAAATACAAAATTATTTAGAAAATGATATTGAAAAAAGTCATTTAGTAGAAACAATGGAACTTTTCTATTTACCTAAGGATTTATATAATGAAATTCAAAAATGTATTGATCCTTCTGGAAATATCTATGATCATGCAAGTCCAGAACTTTATCGTTTAAGAAGACAAATCAATGCGATTGAAGTCAATATGCGAAAGAAAATAGAAGCATTGAAACTACAAAATAAAGATTATCTTTCGCATGATGTCATTTCAACTAGAAATGATCATTTTGTTTTACCAGTCAATGTTTCTTATAAAAATCAAGTTAAAGGAATTCAACATGGACATTCTTCTTCAGGAAGAACAACCTATGTTGAACCAGAAGCCATTGTGGCTTATAACAATCAATTAGCGCAAGTTAAACAAGATGAACAAATCGAAATTCATCGTATTTTATTAGAACTTACGAAGAAAGTAAAAAGCTATGATCGAGTTTTAAAAGAAAATTTAGAAATCATGATTGATGTCGATGTTATTTTTGCAATTGGTGAATATGGTAAGAAGTTAGACATGGTTTTACCAATTGTTGATGAAGATTTTCAAGGAATTGAAATGTTGAAAGTAAGACATCCTTTGATTGATCAAAATAAAATTATCGCTAATGATATTGTTTTAAAGAAACCACAGGACATTCTGCTTATTAGTGGAAGTAATACCGGTGGGAAAACAGTAGCGTTAAAAACGGCAGGATTACTTTCTTTAATGGCAATTTGTGGTTTACCTATTCCTGTTAAAGAAGCGAAAGTACCTTTATTTGATGAAATCTTTGTGGATGTTGGAGATGAACAATCTATTGAACAATCTCTTTCAACTTTTTCATCTCATATGAAACGTCTTGTCGCAATTACTCAAGAGGCATCTAAAAAAAGTTTAGTCATTATTGATGAAATTTGTTCAGGAACAGATCCTCATGAAGGTGAAAGCCTTGCTCAAGCTATCTTAACATATTTACATGAAAAAGGAGCTTATGTATTAGCGTCAACACACTATAGTGCTTTAAAAGAATATGCGAAAGAATCGGATTATATTAAGATTGCATCGGTTGAATTTGACCAAGAAAAAATGAAACCAACCTATCGATTAATTGATGGAAGTGTTGGGAATTCTTATGCGATTGAAATCTCTAAACATCTAGGTTTGAATCAACAAATTATCGATCATGCAGCATTTTTAAAAAGTGAAAGCATGACAACATCACAAAAATTATTAGAAAAACTACAAACAGAAATGGAAACTCTTCGCCAACAAAAAGAAGAATTAGATAAGTTACAAATAGAAGTCCAAAATAAAGAAAAACATTATCAACAACTTTTAGATAATTATCAATCAAGAAAAGAAAGAATGATTGAAAAAGCACAAGATGAAGCAAATGATTTACTAAAACAAGCACAAGATAAAGCGGATGTTATTCTAAAAGAACTTCAGGGACAAATGAAACCCCATCAAGTCATTCAAGCTAAAAAACAATTAGATGATTTAAAATATCAAAAGAAAACACAAGAAAATCATGAAGATCATGATTATAAAATAGGTGATATTGTTAAAGTCTTAGCGGTCAATCGTCAAGGAGAAATTATTGATATTAATAAAAAAGGACTATTGACAATTTCTATGGGTGGCTTAAAATTAAATGCTAAAAAATCAGAAGTTCAATTTATGCATGAAAAAGTACCCGAAAAGAAAGAAACATCGAATATTCGATCTTTACGTAAAGCAACAAAGCAAAGTTTTGAACTTAATATTATAGGAATGCGTTATGAAGAAGCAATGATTGCTGTTGATAAATTTATTGATAATGCGCTTGTTTCTAATTATTCCATGGTGCGTATTATTCATGGTATGGGAACGGGTGTTTTAAGAAAAGGTGTACGTAAACTACTGGATAAAAATAAATATGTAAAATCTTATCAAGATGGAGGACCAAATGAAGGTGGTCTAGGGGCTACTTTGGTGTATTTTGAATAATGGATATTAAATATGATGTTAAATATATAAAAGATAAATTATCGCTTTTACCTATGCAACCAGGTTGTTATTTAATGAAAGATAAAGAGGGTACGGTTATTTATGTAGGAAAAGCAAAAAAATTAAAGAATCGAGTTTCTTCTTATTTTGCGGGAAGTCATAATTATAAGACAACAAAACTTGTTCAAGAAATTGTTGATTTTGAATATATTGTCACAGATAGTGAAAAAGAAGCGCTTTTATTAGAAATTAATCTGATTAAAGATTATGCACCTAAATACAATATTAGTTTTATGGATAATAAATATTATCCATATATCCAACTCACAAAAGAAAGACATCCACGATTAAAAATAGTAAGAAACGCTAAAGAAAAAAAACATAAACACTTTGGACCTTTTCCAGATGGCACAGCTGCCAGAGAAACGTATAAACTTTTAAATCGATTATATCCTCTTAGAAAATGTAATCATATTCCTAAAAAAACATGTCTTTATTATCAATTGAATCAATGTTTAGGACCTTGTGTAAATGAAGTAAGTGAAGAAGAATATAAAAAAATCACCAAACAAATTACACAATTTATTCAAGGAGATACCAAAGAAATCATTGATGATTTACAAGATAAAATGATGCAAGCTTCAGAAACATTAAACTTTGAATTAGCAAAAGAATATCGTGATTTAATTCATTATATTCACCATGTAACCAGCAAACAACATGTTCAATTTTCAGATCAAATCGATCGTGATATTTTTGGCTATTATCAAGATAAAGGCTATCTTTCTTTACAGCTTTTCTTTATGCGAAATGGAAAGTTATTAGCAAGAGACTTAAATCTTGTCCCTTTACAAGATGCAAATGAACAAATTACGCAATTTATTGTTGGTTTTTATCAAGAAAATACGTATCCTAAAGAAATTCTTTTACCGGAGGATTTAGATACAACGTTATTAGAAGAAATTTTAGAATGTAAGATTGTGAAACCACAAAAAGGACAAAAAGCTAAACTTATTGAAATGGCAACCAATAATGCAAAAGAAGCGCTTGAAAAGAAATTTTTATTGATTGAAAAAAATCAAAAGGCAACCATTGGTGCCATTCATCAACTAGGTGAAAAATTAAATATGGTGACACCACGAAGAATTGAACTTTTCGATAACTCTAACATTCAAGGAGCCTATGCTGTAGCGGGTATGGTGTGCTTTGTTGACGGAGTCCCTTCTAAAAAGGATTATCGTAAATTTAAAATAAAAACGGTGGAAGGTCCTGATGATTATGGCAGCATGAAAGAGGTTATTTATCGTCGATATTATCGCGTTTTGGTAGAAGGACTAAAGAAACCTGATTTGATTATTGTCGATGGTGGTAAAGGACAAATTAAAGTTGCTAAAGAAGTAATTGATAGCTTAAATATTGGTATTAAAGTTTGTGGTCTAGCTAAAGATGATCATCATTCTACCGCAGTTTTAATAGATAGTGATTTTAATGAAATTAATATTGATAAAAAAAGTGAACTCTTTTTCTTGCTTACACGAATGCAAGACGAAGTTCATCGCTATGCGATTTCTTTTCATAAAAATGTACGTTCAAAATCTTTATTCCAATCTATTTTAGATGATGTGGAAGGAATTGGACCAAAACGTAAAAAAGAACTTTTAAAACATTTTGGTTCGGTAAAAAAATTAAAAGAAGCTACAATTGAACAATTAGAAGAAGTGCTTCCTAAAGAAGTGGCAAAAAATTTATTTACAGTTTTACAAAACACCAAATAGAAGAGATTTCATATACTACTATTAAGGAAGTGGAATATGAATATTATTTTAACACCAAGAGAAAAAGAGATTTTTCATTTATTAGTTCAAAATTATTCAACAAGAGATATTGCTAAGAAGTTAAATATTAGTGAAAAAACAGTTAGAAATCATATTTCAAATGTGATTCAAAAATTAGGTGTTGAATCACGAATACAAGCTGTTTTTGAATTGATTAAGTTAAAGGAATTGCAGCTTTAGCGAATTCCTTTATTTTTTTTCTATAATTCTATATAATAGGGATGGTGATTGAGATGAAATTAAGAAGATGGCATCTTTATGCTTATGCGAGTTTATGTTTTATACTTGCGTTTACAACCTTAAATTTAAAATATGATCGCTTTTATCGAGTTAATGGTATTAATAATGATAATCGAGCTTTGATAGAACAATATTTAGATGATGAAGAACAAGATTATTTAATTGATCATGGAATTGCGGTTGATGAATTTATTGACTATATTACCTATGATCAGTTTCATCTACAATATTTTCAATATTATAATGAATTAAAAGAAGCTAAAAAATATGCATCTGTGACAGATCTTTTAAATGATGTTAATAGTGTTGTTGATCGTTTAACGGTTGAATTTGGTTCACAAGCGGGGAACTATTTTCGTACATTGATTAAAAATGATTTGTTTTATGCATATCAAAAAAGTACGTATTTTGATTTTGATAATGTGCGTTATTATCAATTATTAAGAACGCTTTATAATGATGATGACTATAGTTATATTGTTTTAACAAATAATTATGTAACGACTTTAGATACTGAAAAAGAAGATACATATAAACTTTTTAAGGAAATGGTTTCGAATTATGATAGTCAAGGACTTTATATTTTGATGAATACAGAATTAAAGCCAAATGCTTCAAGACTTTATAAGATAGATGCATTAAGTCAAGTTATTAATGATCAAACATTTATTGGTGGTTATGAATCAAAACATATGAAGATGATCGAAAATGTTTCACGTCTTTCTTATTCAATGTATTTAAATGAAGATGCTTGTAATGCTTTAAAGGAAATGTATGATGCTCTTTATAAAGATTTAAAGAAAAGATTTTTAGTAACAAAGGCTTATACAAGTTATGATGTACTTAATTTAGAAGAAGATGCTTCAAAAGCAGGATATAGTGAATATCAATTAGGAACGGTTGTTTCTTTAAAAGTGAATGGGCTTAAAGATGAAGAATTTGAAACAACAGATGTTTATCAATGGCTATTAGGACATAGTTATGAATATGGCTATATTCTTCGCTATCCTCATGACAAAGTAGCGCTTACACAAAATGATAGTTGTAATATTTTTAGATATGTAGGCAAAGAAAATGCGTTAAAAATGCATAATCAAAATATATGTCTAGAAGAACTTACAAATTCGTATTGACATTTTAAACAAAATAAATATATTGAAAGAGAATTAAATAGATATCGGTAGGTGAGGTTACCGCAGGGATTGGGAAATCCTAAGATTACTGCCGCAAAATTGTGGAGACACAATGCGCTGGTTAGCAGATGAAGTCGCGAAGGCTTTGTTTAATGTAATTGATATGCCCTGTGATACTAAAGCTTGAACGGATGGAAGAAGTTAGAACATCACTCAAGCAGTGATGTTTTTTTATTAAAAGGAGGTGAGCTATATGGACGAGGGTCATGAACGTAATAAAGAAAAAGGAGGACAAGAAGATGAAAAAAGAATTATTACGCGAATTATTAGAAACAAAACAATACAAACAATTACATGCCTTACTCATGAAAGAAAGCGAAGTCGATATAGCTTATCTTTTACAACAATTAGAATTAGAAGAATGTGCGATTGCCTTTCGTTTACTTTCTAAAAAACAGGCAGCACGTGTTTTTTCTAATATGGATATTCAAAGACAAAAACAACTTGTAGAACTTTTTAGCGAAACAGAGCTTATTGCCTTAGTTGAAAATCAATATATGGATGATCTTGTTGACTTAGTCGAAGATTTACCAGAAAATCTTGTAACGCGTATTTTAAATCATGCAAGTGCCAGTCAACGACAAACGATCAATCAACTTTTAAGCTATCCAAGTGAAAGTGCAGGAGCCTTAATGACAACAGAATTTCTTTCTTTGAAAAAAGAAATGACAATATTAGAAGCATTAAATTTTATAAAAGAAAAAGGAAATCATTCTAAAACAGTTTATACAAGTTATGTGTGTGATAATAAAAAACTTATTGGTGTTGTTTCCACAAAAGATCTTTTATTAAATGACGAAAAGACTAAAATTGAAGAAGTGATGAAAGAAAATTTCACCTATGTTTATACACATACGGATCAAGAAGAAGTTGCCCAAGTTTTTAGAAAATATGATTTGATGGTTTTACCAGTTGTTGATGATGAAAAAATGTTGGTAGGAATCGTTACGGGTGATGATGTGATGGATGTTATGGTTGATGAAACAAATGAAGATATTTCTAAAATGGCAGCTTTAGAACCCAATGATAAAAGTTATTTTCAAACGTCTGTTTTTGAACATGCAAAACACCGTATTGTTTGGCTTCTTGTTTTAATGTTTTCAGCAACAGTTACAGGAAGCATTATTACAAAATATGAAAATGCTTTTCAAACGGTCCCTTTACTTGTTTCATTTATTCCAATGTTAATGGATACAGGAGGGAATTGTGGGTCACAAAGCTCAACTTTGATTATTCGAGGAATTGCCTTAGATGAAATACGCTTTAAAGAAATTTTTAAAGTGATGTTTAAAGAATTTCGTATTGCTTTATTAGTAGGAAGTATTTTAGCACTGGCAAATGGAATAAGAATTTTCTTGATGTATCAAGATGTAAATATTGCTTTTGTCGTTGCGTTATCTTTAATTGTGACAGTTATTCTTTCTAAATTAATTGGTTGTATTTTGCCACTTTTAGCGAATCGTGTTGGTTTAGATCCAGCAATTATGGCTTCACCATTAATTACAACAATTGTGGATACCTGTTCCATTCTTGTTTACTTTAATGTTGCAATGCATATTTTTAATTTGTAAAGAAAAAGTGTGTTACAATAAAACCCGAGGTGAGATAAATGAAAATAAACTCAGTAGCAATTTTAGGGGCAGGAGCAGTAGGCTCTTATATGATTTGGGGCTTAAGTTCTAAAAAAGATCTTCGTTTAGGTGTTATCGGAGAAGGTAAAAGGGCAAAGCGTTTAAAGCAAGGTTGTTTCATTAATGATCAAATGTATTATCCTGAAGTATGGACATCCCAAGAAGCACATAATGTCGATTTATTGATTGTTTCTTTAAAATATGGTGCTTTAAAACCAGCGCTTGATTCTATTAAAACAATTGTTGGTAAAAATACGACAGTTATGTCATTGATGAATGGGGTAGACAGTGAAGAAATCATTGGTGAAGTTGTTGGAAATGAACATGTTTTGCCTGCTTTGATTAAAGTGGCTTCACGTAAAGAAAATGGCTATCGTTTTGATTCTGAAACCACAATTGGAATTGTTTTTGGAGAAAAACAAGCTCCTTTTCAAAGTGAACGTGTTCAAACGATTGAAAACTTATTTGAAAATACCGGTTTACACTATCGTACAAGTGAATTTATTCAAGAGGAAATTTGGAGTAAGTTTCGTTTAAATGTTTGTAATAATTTACCACAAGCTATTTTAGGAGTAGGTGTAGGATGTTATCAAGATAGTAAACATATGAAATTCATTCAAGAAGGTTTACGACAAGAACTAGAAGCGATTGCTTGTGCAAAGGGAATTGATTTAAGTAAAGTGGCTTCTTCAACTCGGGGAAGTGCTGTTCCAGCGTGGGCACATTATTCAACTTTACAAGACTTAGATGCGAAGCGTCCGACAGAAATAGATATGTTTTCAGGAACTTTGATTAAAATGGGAAAAGATTTGGGTATACCAACACCTTATAATAAATATACATATCATCTCATTAAAGCATTAGAAGAAAAAAATGAAGGTTTATTTGACTATGACCAAAATGATTCAAGAGAAACCTGTGCTAAATAGAAGAAAGTAATGAAAAATTTACTTTCTTTTTTTATAAAGATTAATGCTTCCTTAAGAGAAGGTTATAGTTTGATAAAAAAATGATTTTTTTCTTTAAAAGTTGATACATTATGATAAAATGAACAAGGTGGAGGTGGTAAAAATGATAGTAGACCCGTTATCCGGTGGAAATAATGATAATAGTGAGGATCATTTACCACCGTCGGTAAAGTTCCTCTTTAAATAAGAGAGGGGAAAATACATGATAAAACAAATGACACCTGAAGAATTAAAAAATTTGATTCTTCATGGCAATAAAGAAATTATCAAAGAAGTTTTAGAAAATATTCATCCCGCTGATATTTTGGATATCTTACATGAGGATGAAGATTCATCAAAAGAAATCTTAGAACATTTACCAAATGAAGTTATTGGGGATATCTTAGATGAAGAAGATGATGAAGAACTTATACTTGAATGGTTAAATTTGTTTTCAAAATATAAACAAAAACAAATTTTAGATGAAGTAAGTCATGACGTTATTACCGATATTATTGGTTCGTTAGAAGATGAAGACGAAAAGAATGCTTTTTTAGAATTATTAGAAGATGATGATAAAGAAGATGTCAAACAGTTATTAAAATATAACCCAGAAACTGCTGGGGGGATTATGACAACTGAATATCTTGATATTCATGCAAAAAATACCGTTAAAGAAACCTTACTTTTCTTGCAAACAACAGACGAAGAACCAAGACATTATCTCTATGTTGTTGATAAAGATAATATCTTAAAAGGGGTTGTCTCTTTAGGAGATATCGTAACAAGTTCTTTTGATACACCAATGATGGATATTACCAATCAAAATGTAAAGGCTGTTTATTACTATCAAGATCAAGAAGAAGTTGCTAAGGTTTTTAGTAAGTATGGTTATATTTTAATGCCTGTTATTGATGAACAACATCATTTGCTTGGCGTTATTGATATCGATGATGTTATGGATGTCATTGAAGAAGAAACAACAGAAGATATGAACTTATTAGGAGGGGTTGGTTCAGAAGAACGTTTAGATTCAACTCTTACAGAATCATTTAAAAACCGTATTCCTTGGTTGATTGTTAATCTTTTTACCGCAATCATGGCTTCTAGTGTTGTTAGCGTATTTGAAGGAACTATTGCTAAAGTAGTTGCACTTGCAACCATTAGTCCAATTATTACGGGAATGGGTGGTAATGCAGGAACACAAACTCTGACAATTGTTGTTCGAGGATTATCACTTGGTGAATTAGATAAAGAAAATGCACGAAAAGTTTTATTAAAGGAAATAGGACTTGGAATTTTAAATGGTGTTATTATTGGTGCACTTGTATCACTAGGAGCATGGTTCTTTGCTGGAAATCCATGGTTTGGTGTTGTAGCTGGACTTGCGATGATTTGTAATATGGTTATAGCGACATTGGCAGGGTATTTTGTTCCAGTAATTTTAGATCGTTTACATGTAGATCCTGCACTTGCAAGTGGTGTGTTTGTAACAACATTTACAGATATGTTTGGTTTTTTTGCATTTTTAGGATTAGCAACAATTTTAATGACACATTTAATTTAGAGGTAACCGAGAGGTTATCTTTTTTATTGGACTAAACGTCCATTGAAGAAAGAAAAGAAGAAAGATAAAATAATGGTAGAAAAGGAACAAATATTTTATAAAAGTCAAGTTGTTTTGGTTAGGAAACTCGCAAATTTGACACAAACTTGAGACAAAATGAAAGAAGAACCATGATACAATTTACTTGTAATAGATCTAGATAAGTTACCTCAAATAAAAAAGAAAGTAGGTAATGAATTTGATAACAGTAAATAACTTAACACCTGATAGTGCTTGTCGTACCTTCTTCAGTAATGACATTCATTTTGCATCTTTTTCTAATGCCATCTTATTTGATGGAAAACAACTCATTCATCCTGAAAGACTTGTCCGGTTTGAATTTGATACCTCATTTATTATCAATGATACAAAAAGTGTAGAAGATAAAAAAAGAAGAAGGGATATTGTCGTCAAAACCGATGTCAATGGGATCTATTGTCTTTTTGGCATCGAACATCAAAGTACGATTGATGTAGAAATGGTGATTCGCTGTGGAATCTATGAAATGTTGGAATATTTAAAACAGTTAAAAAACAAAAGACTCGTTCCACAGTTTATGGTTGTTTTCTATACAGGATCAAGGAAATGGGAAGGACCTTTAAAATTAAGTGATTATTTAGAAATACCCAAAGAATTAAAACCTTATTTTAATGATTGGAAAATCTATTTGGTAGATGTTAAAGACATCGATACGAGTAAAATCAAAGATAAACAAACACGTTATTTTATCGAAGCGATACAGAACATGTATAAGGGAAACTATGATAAGTTGCATCGAAAAATAAAGATGAATAGAAATAACTTTATTTATGCAGCAATTATTACAGGAAGTTTAGATTTAATCAAAGACTTACCAGAAGGAGATGAAATCGATATGTGTGAAGGAATGGAAAGAATGGCAGAAGGATTTAGAAGTGAAGGAAAACTAGAAGAAAAGAGAAATACGCTATTATCTTTATTGAATGTTAAATTAGGAAATGTATCTAGAGAAACGGAAAGTACAATAAGAAGTTGTACAATAGAAAAGCTTAATAAACTTACTTTATCCATTTTTGATATTCAAAATGAAAATGATATTTTAAGTATTATTCATTAAAATAAAAAAGATTTCAATTTACGATGTTTATGTCGTATTTGAAATCTTTTTATTTTTATTCTATAAATAAAAAAACAACCAAATGGTTGTTAATTTATTAAATGGCGTCCACGAAGGGATTCGAACCCCTGACCGCACGCTTAGAAGGCGTGTGCTCTATCCAGCTGAGCTACGTAGACATTACTTACTTTCAACTGCTCATTTATATTAGCATAACTATTCAAAGATTGCAATAATAAAATGATCTTTTTTATAAAAAACAGAAATAAGTATTTGGAATAAAATAAAAAACAACCAAATGGTTGTTGTTTATTAAATGGCGTCCACGAAGGGATTCGAACCCCTGACCGCACGCTTAGAAGGCGTGTGCTCTATCCAGCTGAGCTACGTAGACATTAATTATTTTCAACTGCCTAATTAGAATAGCATAGATAATTTATAAATGCAATATTTTTTTTTATAAAAAAATCACTTTTTTAATAAAAAAGCATTGATGTATAAAACACCAATGTTTATGCTTGATAAGCATTTAAATCTTTAAATTCAACATCTAATTTTTTACCGTCAACATGAATAACACAATAACTTCTTGAACTTCCACCACGAGGAAGGGTTGTCGATCCTGGGTTTATGAAAGTGTATCTGTCTATTTTTTCATAAGTAGGGACATGAGTGTGCCCCGAAAGTAAGACATCACAGTTAGCTTCTTGTAATGTGTAGATCATTTTAGATTCTCGGTCAAAGTAACCAAAACGATGTCCATGACAGACATAAAAATTCAAATCTTCTACTTTAAATTGGATATGTTCAGGGAAATCACTATACCAGTCATTATTTCCTTTTACACAAAGCCAATCTTGCATATCATAAGTTTCTGCCTCACTATCACCACAATGAACATAACAATCACCATCAGGCTCTAATTCTCTTACAAGATCGATCATTGCATGATAACCATGACTATCTGACATTACGACAATTTTTTTCATTTCTCATCACCGATAACTATTATAACAAAAAAATGAGAATCTGCACTATATTTGTATGATATTATCAATAGTAGAACTTACATTTTTATCTTCTTCTATAAGTTCATTGTCTATAAATATCTTTACATTGCTGACATTTGAAATAGATAAAAAGGATTTTTCAAGTCTTTGATATAAAATGGGATTAATGCTTTCGTCGTTTTCTAAAATACGTGAAGAGAGATAAATAGAAAGAATACCATCATTTAGTTGAGATTTTTTTGTAGTTTCAATTTTAGTAGAATTATCAAAATGATCTAATAAAAGAGATACTTTTTGATCAATCGATTGATTTGCGCTTTGAATACGGGTACTTGTTGGAATATAATATGTTTTTCCTGAAATCTTTTTTTCATTATAAACAAGAACAGAGGATGTTTGATAAAGATCAAAAGAAGAGGTTTCAAAATTATTTATACCTAATTTAGCAGTCATACAACTTAATGGAATTGTTGTGTTTTTAAAGTTTGAAACAGCTTTCCCATTGATTTTCATATTAATTTTAGTAATGCCATTCTTACAAAATAAATAACTTAAGGCTTCACAAATATCGAGAGCTTGTTGATCGTTTTTTATAGGAAAATGATTTGTGAAATCAAATGTCAATTGATCAGGTTCAATAATGAGAGCATTTAATTCAAGTTTTTTATTAAAAAGAGGATAGAGACCTATTTCTTTGTAATCTGTCGATTTCATTGTTTCAATAATTCCTCGATAATTATTTTCAATCTCATCTTTGACACCGATATCAACAGAAACAGGAATCAAAGTCTCATCTTGATCTTTAAAAATAACGGTCTGTATATTTGTTGCTTTTGCCTCTTTTTTTACATCATCATTTTTAAAATAAACAAAGGTTGCAAAAATACATAAAAAAAACATAGAAATATTTCTTAAATACTTTTTAAACATGTGATCACCTCAATACCTAAAGTATGAAATATGATAGAAAATAGTCTTAAAATTTGCCTTTTTTGAAGATTTATTTTATATTATAATAGCGAAAAAATGAAGGAGGGATAGATGTGCCACTTACTGATGATGATTTTGTGAAGAATGGAAAACTAGAGGGTTATAGTGAAATGATTCAAAAATTACATGATGAAGAACAAACACAACCCGAAATCACATACGATTTACAATTAGATGATGAGGATGAGGAAGAATGATAGAAGATTTAATTGAAACAGGTCAATATAAAGAAGCTTTACGTTATTTAAATGATTTAGAAGATGAAAAAGTACGTTATCAAAGACTTGTTTGTCTTTATGGTATGCAAGAATTACAACAAGCTAAAAAAGAAGGTTTGAAAGCAAAAGCTCTTGCAGAAGAAACGTATTATGATGTGGTTGCTATTTATGTTTCTATTTTAAAAGACCTTGAAGAATTTGAAGAAGCAATCAATATCATTGTAGAAGAATTATCAATGCCTTATATACCTTATCAATATGAAACGGTTTATAATGCAGCATACGATGAACTACTACTTGCTAAACAAGAAGCTTCTTTAGAAGGAACAAGTCAAAAAATCTTTAATGAAGAAGAAATTGAAAATATTTTAACCAAAGAAGATACCAATGAAGATTTACTTTATATGGCTATTGAACAAATGGAAGGGATGAATATTCGTCGTATGATTGTTCCTATTCGTCAATTTATTAGAAATAATGATAAACCAGACTTTGCGAAAAGTTTATTAATTGAATTGATGATTGATCAAGAAATTGATGAAGATATGGAAGTTATCAAAAAAGGAATTTCTTATGAAGTTAATCCTAGCTATGCACCTATGGTTTTAAATCAAGAAGCAAGTTATGAAATCTATAAATTATTAATGGAAGCTTTAGAAGATGACAATCCTTCATTACTTGCTATGTGCGAACAATTCTTGAATTTCTATCTTTATTCAATCTATCCAAAATATATTGATGAACAAGATTATCGCAGTATTGCTGGAGCAATTCATTATCATTTAGCGTCATTACAATATATAGATATTGAATTAGAAGATATTGAATATCTTTATAATTGTGATCAAGAAGAAGTAAAAGATGTATTAGAAACAATACAATCAATCGAATATTAAAATTTATGAATATAGTTGAATTTAAAAAAAGGTTAGTATATAATGTCTTTTGATACGGAATAAGGAGAAATAATATAATGAGAACAACTACAAAAAAATTAGAAAATGCTGTTACTCAAATTAAAGTAACATTTGATAAAAAAGAATGGGCAGAAGCTCAAGATGCAGCTTTAAAAAGATTAGCTACAAGAGTTAAATTAGATGGTTTTAGACCAGGTAAAGCTCCAGTTGCTATGATTAAAGCAAGACTTGGAAAACAAGCTATTTATGATGAAGCTACAGATCAAATCTTACAAAAAAGATATGCTGATATCATGAAAAAAGCAGAAGTTGCTCCAATTGCTCAACCAACATTAAATATTGATAGCGTTGATAATGACAATTTAAAAATCACAATCTTATGTCCTGTTAAACCTGAAGTTGAATTAGGTGAGTACAAAGGATTAGAAGTTAAAAAAGGTAGAGTAACTGTTGCTAAAAAAGATATCGAAGCACAAGTTGAAAATTATCGTCATCAATTTGCTGAATTAACTACTAAAGAAAACGGTGAAGTTGCTAAAGGTGATACAGTAGTTATGGACTTTGAAGGATTCATCGATGGTGAAGCTTTCGAAGGTGGAAAAGCTGAAAACCATTCATTAGAAATCGGTTCTGGACAATTCATTCCAGGTTTTGAAGATCAAATGATCGGTATGACTTGCGAAAATGAAAAAGATGTTGTTGTAACATTCCCAGAAGATTATCAAGCTACTGAATTAGCTGGGAAAGAAGCTACATTCAAAGTAACTGTTCATGAAATTAAAGAAAAAACATTACCAGAAGCTGATGATGAATTAGCTAAAGATGTTAACATTGATGGTGTTGAAACTTTAGATCAATTAAAAGATCATATTAAGACTCAATTAAAATCACAAAAAGAAACTGAAGTTGAAAATAAATTCTTCTCAGATTTAACAAGTGCTTTAATTGAATGCTGTAAAGTAGAAGACAGTGAAGCTTTATTAAATTCTGAATTAGATACAATGTTAAGAGAAGTTGAAATGAACTTACAACAACAAGGTTTATCATTTGAATTATATGAACAATTCACTGGTAAAAACAAAGATGCAATCAAAGCTGATTTAACTGATCAAGCAAAAGATAGAGTTAAATTAAACTTAATCTTAGCTGCAATCGTTGAAGCAGAAAATATCGAAGTAACTGATGAAGAACGTAATAGCGAATTAGAAACAATCGCAAATACATATAATAGAGACTTAGAAGAAATCAAACAAATCTTCGCTCAAAATATGTACCAAATCGATGCTGATATCTTAAATAGAAAAGCGTTAGACGTTGTTAAAGAAAACTTAAAGAAATAGTTTAAAAGACGCGTAAGCGTCTTTTTAAAAAAGGAGGATTATTATGAGTGAAAGTACATTATTAACCCTTCCTGTTGTGTGTACAAGAGGAATGATTGTCTTTCCGGGTAACCGTTTATCATTAGATGTAGGGCGCCCTCTTAGTTTAAAAGCACTTGAACTTTCAAGTCGTGACTTTGATAACAATATCCTATTTGTTTCACAAATCAATCCTATTGTTGATGATCCAAAATATGATGATGTTTATCATGTTGGAACTTTATGTAAAGTTGAAAAGAAAATCCGTCGCGATAGTGCAGGAACAATCAAATTAACTGTTACTGGAGAAAAAAGAGTTTATCTTCAAGATTTCAAAATTGAAGAAGGTTCTATTTTTTCAACAGCTGAAGTTTTAGAAGATATTTATGGGGATTCCAATGAAGAAGTTGCTTTGGTAAGAAAAACAACAGCTTACTTTGAACAAGCAAGACGTCATATGCCTCATATTCCAGCTGAAAGTTTAACTTTACTTTCAAATGGAACGTCAGCAAGCTTACTTGCTGATACAATTGGTCAATATTTACCAATTGATTTAGATAGAAAACAAAAAATTCTTGAAGAAAGAGATATCAATAAAAGACTTTTCTTAGTTGCAAGTTCAATTGAATCTGAAAAAATGATCAATCAATTAGAAGATACAATTAATCGTAAAGTCAAAGAAAGTATTGATGAAAATCAAAAAGAATACTATTTAAGAGAAAAATTAAGAGCAATTAAAGATGAACTTGGTGATACAGTAGATAAAGGAGACGATGCTGAACAAATTCGTAAAGAATTAGCAAAAAATCCTTATCCACAATATATCAAAGATAAAGTTGAAGAAGAATTACGTCGTTTTGAAGCGATGCCACCAGCATCTTCAGAAGCAAACGTAGTAAGAACTTATATTGATTGGGTGATGAAAACACCTTGGTATCAAGAAACAAAAGATCAAGAAGATATCTCTAAAATTGAAGCTGTTTTAGAAGAAGATCATTTTGGTTTAGAAAAAGTAAAAGAAAGAATTGTGGAACATTTGGCAGTTAAACAGATGACACAATCTTTAAAAGCACCAATTATCTGTTTAGCAGGTCCACCAGGTGTAGGAAAAACAAGTATTGCGAAAAGTATTGCGCGAGCTCTAGATCGTAAATTTGTTAAAGCCTCTTTAGGTGGAGTTAGAGATGAAGCAGAAGTTCGTGGACATCGCCGTACTTATTTAGGTTCAATGCCTGGACGTATCATTCAAGGAATGAAAAAAGCCGGTGTGGTTAATCCTGTCTTCTTATTAGATGAAATTGATAAGATGGCAAGTGATTATAAAGGGGATCCAACAAGTGCGATGCTAGAAGTTTTAGATCCTGAACAAAATTCTCAATTTTCTGATAACTATATTGAAGAGCCTTATGACTTATCTAAAGTCCTCTTCATTGCGACAGCTAATGATTTAGGTGGTATTCCAGGACCTTTAAGAGATCGTCTTGAAATTATTGAAGTATCAAGCTATACAGAACAAGAAAAATTAATGATTGTAAAAGAACACTTAATTAAAAAACAATTAGAAGCACATTCATTAAAACCTGAACAAATGATTCTTTCTGATGATATCATCATGGAAATCATTCAACACTATACACGTGAAGCCGGTGTTCGTGAACTTGAAAGATATATTGCTAAATTATGTCGTAAAACTGTTTTAGCTATCTTAAAAGATAAAGTTGATTCAGTGACTATTGATAAAGACAAATTGGTTGAATTCTTAGGAAAAGCACCATTTGATCATACAAAGAAACTTCCTCGTCCACAAGTTGGGGTAGTTACAGGTATGGCTTATACACAATTTGGTGGAGATATTTTACCAATCGAAGTCAATCATTTTGATGGTACTGGTAAATTTATTATTACTGGTCAATTAGGCGATGTTATGAAAGAATCTGCATCAATTGCTTTAGATTATCTAAAAGCCAATAAAGAAAAATATGGTTTAGATGATAAAGCCTTTGATAAACAAGATATTCATATTCATGTTCCTGAAGGAGCTATCAAAAAAGATGGTCCATCAGCAGGTGTCACTCTTACAACTGCAATCTATTCAGCTTTTACAAATAAACCTGTAAGAGATGATGTTGCCATGACAGGAGAAATCACTTTACGTGGTAATATCTTACCAATTGGCGGATTAAAAGAAAAATCAATTTCTGCACATCGTTCAGGAATTAGAAAAATCATTATTCCTAAGGAAAATGAAAAAGATATCGAAGATATCCCAGTATCAGTAAGAAACGATTTAGAAATTGTTTTAGCGGATCATATTGATACAGTTTTAGAACATGCGATTGTTAAATAACGGAAATCTTGAATTTTCGTTATTTTTTTTGTACAATACAAAAGGTGATGAAAAATGGTAAAAATTAAAAAAGCAGAATATATTTTATCGGCTGCATGGAAAAGTCAATGGCCAAAAGAAAGTTTTCCAGAAATGTGTCTTGCTGGACGTTCAAATGTAGGAAAAAGTAGTTTTATTAATACAATGTTATCAAGAAATGGACTTGCCAAGGTTTCAAGTACCCCAGGTAAAACAAAAACACTTAATTTCTTTAATGTTAATGATGCGCTTTATTTTGTAGATGTTCCAGGTTATGGCTATGCCAAAGTTGCAAACAATGTGACAAAACAATTTGGTAAAACCATGGATGAATACATTAGTGAAAGACAAACTTTAAGAGGGTTTATTTTATTGGTAGATTATCGTCATAAACCTACAAAAGATGATGTAATGATGTATGAATTTGTAAAACATCATGGTGTCCCAGTCATTGTAGTGGCAACGAAAGAAGATAAATTAAAACGTAATGATTTAAAGAAAAATGAAAAGCTTATTAAAGATACTTTACATTTTGATCCAAGTGATACTTTTATTCGCTTTTCTAGTTTGAAGAAAAAAGGAATTCAAGAAGCTTGGAACGCTATTTATGAATTATGTGATATTGATTTTGAGTAGGGAAACCTACTTTTTTTCATATCTTGTTTGTTTTTGCATATTCTTTGTTAGGAGGAAGAATATGCAAAAAATATTTTACGAAAAAGAAATTGATTTGTTTCACCGTTTAAAAGAATTAGTGAGTTTAACAGTTGATGAATCCATTGATTATAAAATGGAAGAACATGGGATTCGAGCTTTAGGAACACTAGCAATCAAGGGAGAATATTTGAGTGATGAAAAGAAAAACTTTTTAGAGAATGTAGAACTTGATATTTATGCAGATGAACAAAAGATTATTGATCCACAAGATTTTCATTTAAAAGTAGAAGATTTTCATTATGATATTCAAGATGGTAATCTTAAAATCAAGATAGAAGTTGGTGTTTATGGAGTCGAAGAAGGAGAAAATCGATATATTCGGGTAGATCCAGATCCGCTTGAAGAAATTGAAGCATTGACACGTGATCTTGATGAAAAAAAGGAAGAAATAAAACCACAAATAGAAAAGATGCAAGTAGAAGAAATGTCTGAAAAAAAGGTAGAAGAATTAAGTGAAAAGGTCTATGAAACCAAGGTTAAAAATGAAGTTGAAGATGATCAAGAAGATATAGGGGCTTATTATCTTTATGTTGTTTGTGCAAATGATACGTATGAAAGTATCGCTAAAGCCTATAACATGGATGAAAAAGTGATTCGTGATTATAATAATAATTTGAGTCTAGATGTAGGGCAAATATTGATTATTCCTTATGATTCAAAAACTGATACAAACAAAGTATGACTTAGAAGTTATTGGACTCATTCAATTGAGTCCAAAGGTTTATAAGGTAAAAACAAAGCAAGGCTTTTATTGTGTAAAAATTATACAAGATAAAAAACTTGAAAATGCCTATCAACATATTCAAACACTACATCTGCATCATTTTATTTCAATCATTAAAAATAAAGAGGATCATTATTTTACCCCTTATCAAGACAAGTTCATTTATTTAATGCCTTATTTAGTGTATAAAAATACAATTCAAAAAGAACTTAAAATTAAAATGTATTATCAAATAATTGCGTATTTACACAAAAAATCTTTTTTTATTCAAAGTGAAGATGTGTCTTTTTTTGAAAGACAAAAAGAAGATCTTTTAAGCCTTATTCAAATAAGAAAAGACGAATTTGAAAGAATGATGAAAGAATTTGAGTTTAAAAAATATAAAGCACCATCAGGGTGGATGCTTGTTTTAAATTATTATCGAATTATTGAGTTTTTAAATCAATCTCGGTATTATTTGAGTCGTTATTTTGAAAGTGTTAAAGAGAAGAAAGAAATAAGACTTTCTTTAATTTATCATCATTTTGATTTGAATCATATTTTTGTAGACCAACAAAAACTGATTTCGATTGATCAAATGAAAATTAATTACTGTATTTATGATCTTGTTGAACTTTTTCAAAATCAAAAGGATCTTTATGAATGCGTTGCTTTATTTGACGGATATTTAGAAGAAATTGATTTGTATCAAGAAGAAAAATTATTACTTCTTTGTTTGTTGTCTATCGTTCCCCATGTATCTTTAAATGAGGATGAAAATAATAATATTCAAGAAATGGCAAAGTTGATTTGTTATATGGATGGCATTGTAAAAATATTTAAAAAGATAGAGATTGACGAGGTATAAGCAATTTGTTAGAATAGTAATGCAATGATTTGGAGGAGTAGTTCTTCTTTGTTTGATAGAGAGTCCCGTTTGCTGGAAAGGGATAAATGAAAAGAGTGAAGGTAGCCAAGGAGCATGTTAGATGAAATAAAGTAGTTTAACACGTAGAACTGCGTTAAAGTTTTGAGGTGCTAAGTGTTTACTTAGAACTAAGGTGGTATCGCGATTAAGTCGTCCTTAGAAGGAGGACTTTTTTATTTTAAGGAGGAAAAAGATGAATTATTTTACAGAGTATTGGTATGTATGGATTGCATTTGTTATTATGTGTATCTTCTTGTTTAGCTTTTATGGAAAAAAATATAAACAAGTAAAAGAAAGAAGAAAACAATATGAAGAAAAGTTAGCTCAAGAAAGAGATGAGTTTTCACATCTTACAAGTGAAGTGTTTGATAAAATTGAACCAATCGATCTTACAAGAGCTGTTATTTTTCATATTAATGCGAAAGAAGATCGTCTTTTTGAAGATGATAACTATGATGGAAATATTATTCCTTATTTAACACATGAAGAATTATTAATTTATACAATGTACCAATTAGAATGTTCTTTAGAAGGGGGAAGAGGTTCAATTCATTCGTTTTTTATAACAGAACCTTATTGTAATTATCGCCCTTATTATAAAGAAGCGTTTGAAACAATGAAATGTTATGATATTGCTCATTTATTAGAAGAAGCTGAAAAGTTAGCCATTTTAATTGAAAATGATCAAGAAGATGAAATCGATGAAACAAGTGAGTATGCAACTTATAATTTCTCTGATTTTACAAATGAATTTGTTTCCTTATTACGTTCTTCGGGAATTGGTGATAAATTAGGAGAATACATTAAAGAACATAAAGAAAGTTTTATTGAAAAGGATGATGAAAATGAAGAAAGAATTAGCGAGTAAATATGATCATAAAAGTGTTGAAAAAGGTAAATATCAACATTGGTTAGAAAAAGAATATTTTAAAGCGGGAGATGTTTCTAAAAAGCCTTATGCAATCGTTATTCCACCACCTAACGTAACTGGTAAACTTCATTTAGGACATGCTTGGGATACAACTTTACAAGATATGATTATTCGTTATAAAAGAATGCAAGGTTATGATGCTTTATGGCTTCCAGGTATGGATCATGCAGGAATTGCCACACAAGCAAAAGTTGAAGCAAGAATGAGAGAAGAAGGAATTTCTCGTTATGATTTAGGAAGAGAAGGTTTCTTAGAAAAAGCATGGTCTTGGAAAGAAGAATATGCTTCGATTATTCGTGCTCAATGGGAAAAGTTAGGGTTATCTTTAGATTACTCAAAAGAAAGATTTACTTTAGATGAAGGATTATCTCAAGCTGTTAAAGAAGTTTTCGTTCGTTTATATGAAAAAGGATATATTTATCAAGGTAAAAGAATTATTAACTGGGATCCTGTACAAAGAACAGCTTTAAGTAACATTGAAGTTATTCATAAAGAAATTGAAGGGGCAATGTATTATTTTAAATATAAAATTGTTGATAGTAATCGAGAATTAGTCATTGCAACAACACGTCCTGAAACAATGTTTGCTGATCAAGCCATCTTTGTTCACCCTGATGATGAAAGATATAAAGATCTTGTTGGTAAATATGCAATCAACCCAGCAAATGGTGATAAATTACCAATTATGGCTGATAGCTATATTGATATGGATTTTGGAACTGCGGTAATGAAATGTACACCTGCACATGATCCAAATGACTTTGCTTTAGCTAAAAAATATAACTTAGATATGCCTATTTGTATGAACGATGATGGTACAATGAATGAACTTTGTCATAAATACCAAGGAATGGATCGTTTTGAATGTCGTAAACAATTAGTGGCTGATTTTGAAGCAGCTGGTATTGTTGATCATATTGAAAAACATTTACATCAAGTAGGACATTCAGAAAGATCAGGAGCTATTGTTGAACCTTATTTATCAAAACAATGGTTTGTTAAAATGAAACCATTGGCTGAAGCTGCTTTAGCTAATCAAAAGAAAGATTCTAAAGTAAACTTTGTGCCGGAAAGATTTGAAAAAACATTTACACAATGGATGGAAAATATCGAAGATTGGTGTATTTCTCGTCAATTATGGTGGGGACATCAAGTACCAGCTTGGTATCATAAAGAAACAGGTGAAGTTTATGTTGGAAAAACAGCACCAGAAGATATCGAAAACTGGACACAAGATGAAGATGTCTTAGATACTTGGTTCTCTAGTGCCTTATGGCCATTTTCAACATTAGGTTGGCCTAATACAGAAGATCCTCTATTTAAAAGATACTTCCCAACAAATACTTTAGTTACAGGATATGATATTATTTTCTTCTGGGTAAGTCGTATGATTTTCCAATCATTAGAATTTACAGGTCAAAGACCATTTGAACATGTTTTGATTCATGGCTTAATTCGTGATGAACATGGAAGAAAAATGTCTAAGTCTTTAGGTAATGGGGTCGACCCAATGGATGTTATTGATCAATATGGTGCCGATACATTAAGATTCTTCTTAACTACAAACTCAGCACCTGGTATGGATTTAAGATATATTCCTGAAAAACTAGAAGCTTCATGGAATTTCATTAATAAAATTTGGAACTCTGCAAGATTTGTTTTAATGAATATTGATGAAAATTTAGAATATAAAGATTTGAAATTTGATCATTTAAATTTATGTGATAAATGGATCTTAAATCGTTTAAATAACGTTATTGAAGAAGTAGATGCTAACATGGATAAATTTGAATTTGTTAATGTTGGTAGCGAATTATATAAATTTATCTGGGATGATTTCTGTTCATGGTATATTGAACTTACAAAAGTTCATTTAAATAGTGATGATGTAGCAGAAAAACAAGCAAGCTTACATACTCTTGTTTATGTTTTAAATGCGATTGTTAGAATGCTTCATCCATTTATGCCATTTGTTACAGAAGAAATCTATCAAGCTATTCCTCATTTAGAAGAATCAATTTGTATTTCTAAATATCCAACAGTAAATCCTGATTTCAATGATGAAAACATTAATAAACAATTTACTTATTTAATGGATATTGTTAAAGGTGTTCGTGAAATTCGTGCAAACTACACAATTAAAAATGCTATTGAAGTTGAATATTCCATTGAAACAAAAGATGAAGGTTTACAAGGATTATTAGATCAATGTGTGCCATATTTAAAGAAATTATGTAATGCAACTTGTGTTGGTTATAATCAAGAAACTTCAAAAGATGTTGCAACAGCAATGATTCAAGGTGGTAATACTTTAATTGTTGAACTTGGAGCCTATGTTGATAAGGAAGCAGAAAAACAAAAATTACAAGTTGAACTTCAAAAACTTGAAGGTGAGATTAAACGTTGTACAAATATGTTAAGTAATGAAAAATTTGTATCAAAAGCACCTCAAGCAAAAGTAGATAGTGAACGTCAAAAATTAGAAGATTATACTTCTAAATACAACGCTGTTAAGGAAAAATTAGAAGCAATGTAAAATCAAGTTTGAAAAAACTTGATTTTTTTAAATTTTTAAAAGAAAAAACTTAAAAAAAGGCGAATATAGTAGTGAGGAAGTTAGTGGAATGTCTTTTCCTTAGAAAGGAAGGAAGAATATGAATGAATTACAATTGAATAATCAAATGGATATTGTAGGAGGAGCTGTGGGTACATGGATCGTATGTATTGTTGTAGGGGCTGCAGTTTATAAAATGCTCTATTCTAAGAGTGGACGTATTTCAATTCCAAGACTTATTTCTATTGAATGGAGATAAGTGATATGAAGGTACGATAAGTACCTTCATATTCTATTATTTACTTCATAAACTAAAAAGAGGTGAGTTTATGAAGAAAAAAGGACTTCTTATTTTTACTTTTTTTATGTTGATTTTAAATACAGTATGTTTTCTTTATGTTGATTATGCCATGCAACAAGATATGAGTATTTATGTTTTACAGGTAGGTCGTTATAAAGAAAAAGAAAATGCCAATCAAATTATAAATCAATTGAAAGAATTGGAGATGACAAGCTATTTTTATCAAGATCAAGAGTATGTCATTATTCAAGATATTTATTTAGAAGAAAGACAGGCCAATCAACAAGCAAAAGAGCTTTCACAAAAAGGAATTACATGTGTCGTTAAAGAATATTTGATTGATGAAAGCTATCAAGAAGAGATTCAAAAGAAAAACTATAAAAGAATTTATCCTCTTTTAAAACAGGTTGACACAAAGTAAGACATTTGGTATGATGCCTGCAGGAGGTGAACACTTTGAACTTCAAAGTAAAAGAGATGTGTCAACTTGCTCTTGCGGCATGTTTATTGGCATTATTTTCACAAATAAAAATTGATTTACCAGGGTATGTGCCACTTACCTTACAGACTTTTATGGTTTATGTGATTGCTCTTACTTTTAAACCAAACAATGCTTTTGCGGCTTGCTTTGTTTATTTATGTATGGGAGCTATTGGACTACCTGTTTTTGCCGGCTTTCACGGTGGAATTTCTTCACTTGTAAGTTATACAGGTGGGTATCTTTTTGCCTTTCCTATCATGGCTTATGTGATTTCTTGTAGTAAGCATATAAATCGTTATGGGGCTTGTTTTTTAGGTACATTTGTTTGTTATGCTATTGGAACAGGTTATTTTATGCTTGTCAGTCAAATGGCTTTAATGCCTTCTTTAATGATGTGTGTGATTCCATTTTTACCAGGGGATCTTGTTAAAATTATTTTGGCTAAAAAGGTAGCAGAAAAAATAAAAATAAGAACAGAAAATTATGCTTAATTGTCCTGTTGAAGAAAGACCAAGAGAAAAAGCAATTTATTATGGAATTGAAACGTTATCGAATCAAGAACTTGTTGCTGTTATTTTAAGAACAGGGAATAAGGAAATGTCAGTTTTAAATTTAGCCCAATTTTTATTAGATGAAATTGGAGGATTTCAAGAATTAAAAGATATTGATTATCAAAGATTAATTCAAATTAAGGGAATTAAACAAGCCAAAGCCATTGAACTTATGGCGTGTATTGAACTTGCCAAAAGAATGCAAAGTAAGCAATCAATAAAAAATAGAATTAGACAACCTAAAGATGCTTATGCTTATATAAAAAATAAATTGATGTTTGAAAAACAAGAAAAAGTGGTTTTACTTTGTTTAAATAATCATTTAGAAATCGTTCAAGATAAACTTTTATTTATTGGCAGTGGAGATGTTTCTCTTCTTGAAACGAAAGAAGTTTTTCAATATACGCTTCGATCAGGTTGTAATCGTATTATTTTAATCCATAATCATCCTAGCGGCAACCCAAAGCCATCTCATGAAGACCAAGAAATAACAAGAAAGATTGAAATGATGGCAAAACATTTGGATATTGAATTTATTGATCACATTATTATAGGAGACCATTGTTACTATAGTTTCAAGTCAAATCAAATCTATCAAAGTAAAGAAGATTGATTTTTTCATTTTAATTCTCTATAATGAATGATACTAGAGGTGATTATATGAACAATCGTAGAAAAAGAAGAAATAAAAAAATCATGATTGGAGTTATAGTAGGCGTTATTTTCCTATCGGTAATAGGTTTTTTTGTAGGAAGAAAGCAATCTCGTTTAGAAAAGACCTTAAGTAATTCGATTTCTATGATTGAATATTATATAGTAAAAAAACCATTATCATTCATTGGTGATATTTTTAATGAATATAATGATTTAAAAGATGTTTATGATGAAAATAAAAAATTGAAAACAAAGTTAGATTCTTATGCAAATGTTGAAGCAGAAAATGAAATTCTAACAACAGAAATTGATAAATTAAAAAAGATAACAGAAATTGATTATTTGCCAAGCGATTATCAAACAAAGGTAGCGACTGTTCAAATACGTGATCAAACCAATTGGAATGATGAAATTACAATTGATTTAGGAAGTATGAATGATATTCAAGAAGGAATGGCTGTTTGTGATTCGAAAGGGATGGTTGGCGTTGTTTCAAAAGTAACAGAAATCAGTTCAACTGTATCTCTTATTACAAGTGAAAATCCTTCAAATCAAATCCCTGTGATGGTTGTTAATGGAGATCAAGTTGTTTATGGTCTTCTTGAAAATTATAGTGTCAATAGTCAAAAACTCAATATAACTTTGCTTTCTAATATTGATAAACTCGAAAAAGGAGCGAAGGTTTATACATCAGGTTTGGGTGGAGATGGAAAAAGTCCAAAAGGGATTTATATTGGTAAAGCAAAAAAATTAGTAACACAAACAGATGGAACGACAACAACTCTTATGGTAACACCAGCTGCCAATATGGAAGATTTATCGTATGTTTCAGTAATTAAGAAGGTCAATAATGATGGACAATAAATTTATTCGATATTTAGTTGTTATGTTCTTTGTATTTGTTGTAGATAGTTTACTTTGTTATTATTTACCATCGTCTCTTTTAAAAATTAATTTGACGATTGTTCCTTATGGAGCAGTAGCTATGTTTGTTTTATTGAATAATTCGATTGATAATGATCACCGTACGATTTTTGCTGTTATTTGTGGATTTTATTATAGTGTTATTTATGGAAATTCACTTTTTATCTATGTTGTTTTATATCTTTTATATGCCTTGTTTGGTAAATATTATATGAAAAAAGCAACATTTACGTATTTTCAAGCCTTTGTCATCGTTCTTTTGACAATTTTTGTACAAGAGTGTGTGTTATATTCTTTAATGTGGATATCAAATACAACACAATTACTCGTAACAACATTCTTAATTAAAAGATTACTACCAACATTACTATACAATGCGGTTATGTTTAATGGTGTGTATTATATCCATCACAAAATTAAGCTTGAAGGTGATATTGATGTATATTTTAGTTAAAAATCTTAATAGTCGTTTGATTTTTGTAATGAATGATGAAGTACAATTTAATATTCTTTTAGATGAACTTAAAAGCCTTTTGAAACAATCTTTTTTTAAAAAAGAAGATTATTATCCAAAGGCTTTTTTTGATTTTCAATGTCGAATTTTAAAAGAAGATGAAATACTTGCTTTTTTTAAAGTTTTGGTAGAATGTCAAAGTTTATTGTTTGGTGGTTTTGTAGAAAAGAAAACACAAAAAGAACAAGAAATTAGGATGATTGAAGGATCGATTCATGGTGGAGAAGTGATTGAAATCAATGAAGATACTTTAATTACAGGAAAAATCAATCCAGGAGCAATTATTCAATTAAATGCCAAACTTTATGTTATGCAAGGTGTCTATGGAATTATAGAAAGTAATAACAGTCAAGCAAGTATCTCAAGTCAAGTTTTTAAAGATGCGACCTTACGTTTTTTTAAAAAAACAATACATCATTTTACAACTTTCGAAATGTCGCTTGTATATTATAAAGATGACGCAATTGTCATAGAAAAGGGGGATTACATACATGTCTAGAATAATTACAGTGACATCAGGTAAAGGAGGTGTGGGTAAAAGCAGTGTAAGTGTCAATCTTGCGATGGCTTTAGCACACCAAAATTTAAAAGTATGTTTGATTGATGGTGATTTTGGCTTGAAAAATTTAGATGTGATGATGGGTTTAGAAAATCGAGTGGTTTATGATTTAAATGATGTCATTGCTGGAAAATGCGAAATACATCAAGTTTTAGTTAAAGATAAAAGAGAATCCACACTTTATCTTTTACCTGCATGTAAAACTTTATCTTTTCAAAATTTAGATGCAAAAATTATGGCATCCTTGATTGATTATTTAAAGAATGATTTTGATTTTATTATTGTGGATTCTCCTGCGGGAATTGAACAAGGATTTACGTATGCTTCAAGTATTGCAGATGAAGCCATTATTGTAGTAAATTTAGATTTAGCAACATTAAGAGATAATGATCGAGTTATTGGTTTGTTGCTAAAGAAAGGTATTCATGATTTAAAGTTGATTGTCAATCGTGTTAATATTGAAGATATTGAAGATGGACGTTCGCTTTCTATTGATGATGCTTTAGATATTTTATCATTACCTTTGCTAGGGATTGTTTATGATGATCATGAAATGATTGAAGCAAATAATCGAGGAAGACCGGTTTATTTATTAAAAGGACATTTATTACATGAATGTTTTGATAATATTGCTCATCGTTTATTAGGGCATAAACGGGCTTTTGCAAAATGTAAAAGAAGAGGCTTGTTAAGTCGTATCTTTTTAGGATAATTTCATAGGATGTACTAGGTGATCTTATGTCAGAAATTGATGAGGCAAAAAAACGTATTGAAAAAAGAAGAAAACCGTTAAATGATCATAATTTTAAAAAACTCTATAATTCGATGATTCGTTTAATGGTTATGATGATTGTTGTATTGGGTTCGTTAATTGTTTTAAAAAATCCAGAATTAGAAAAGAATATATTTAATGGGACGCACTTGCAAAAAGTAATCACGTATTTGTCGCAAACGGTTCTGGACTTTTTACCAGAAGACATGCAAGTAAGTCAAGATGTATCTTACACAAAATTGAAAGGAAACTATTATCAAGGAAATAGTAACCAAGTCGTTGCTTTAAAACTTGGAAAAATTACAAGGATCAATAAAGACCAAGTAAAAATGATTGATGAAAAAGGAGTAGAAATTACTTTTTCTTCTTTGAAAGATATTCAAGTTAAAGAAAAACAAGAAGTCAAACAGGGAGATGTTATCGCAACCTACCAACAAAAGTTTAGGATGACATTTCGTTATTTAGGCAAAAATATCACTTATCAAGAGTATTTGGGGATGTAATATGAAAATACATCCCTTTACTTTTCTTTATTTGTTTTTGGCTTATTGGGGACATTCCTCTTATTATGTTGCTTTTCTACTTTTTTCTATTTTACATGAAATAGGTCATTATTGTATGGCACTTTTTTATCGTTTTGAAATAGAAAGTGTTGTTATTTTACCTTTTGGTGCTTTTTTATCTTTAGAGGATTTTGGATTACATGCGCCTTATCAGGAAATAATAATGTTGATAATGGGACCTTTTGTTAACCTAGTGCTAGGTTTGGTTTTTTATATTCTTGAAATCAATGAGTTATTTGAAATAAATATCTTTATTTTTTTATTTAATTTATTACCTATCTATCCTTTAGATGGATCTAAGCTTTTTCTTCTTTTTTTATCTTATTTTGTAAATTATAAAAAATGTTTTCAAATTCAAATCAAGCTATCATTACTTACCCTTTCTGTTTTATTTGTTTATACAAAACAAATAGGACGTAAAATTGTTATAGGTTATCTTTTATATCAAACAATTGTTTATTTAAAACAATACTCATATATTTACGTTAAAACTTTATTAAATGATCATTTAAAGAAAAAACGAATAAAAGTAAATAAGAAAATGAATTATTATCGACCTTATCATAATCTTTATGAACTTAATGGAAAACTCTATGATTTTGAAACAATAAAAATATATTTGTTAAAATCAAGATAATTCGTTGACTTTATATTTAAAATCTAGTACAATGCATTTGTTGTAGACCTCTAGACTACAACCGCACATAAAAGGTATTAAACGCATTTGCTGCCTTGGTTGGCGAGTCTTAGAAAAAAATTTATAGGAGGTGCGGTATGTACGCAATTATCGAAACAGGTGGAAAACAATTAAAAGTTGAAGCTGGTGATGCAATTTTTGTAGAAAAATTAGAAGTTGAAGCAGGAGAAAAAGTTACTTTTGATAAAGTATTATTAGTTGGTGACGAAACTGTAACTATTGGTGCTCCTTATGTTGAAGGTGCTACTGTAGAAGCTACTGTTGAAAAACAAGGTAAAGAAAGAAAAGTAACTATTTATAAATATAACGCTAAAAAACATTACCACAAAAAACAAGGTCATAGACAACCTTATACAAAATTAATTGTTGATGCAATCAACGTTAAATAATGATTAAAGTTTTAATAAAAAACAATAATAAATATATTACACATATTCAAATCAAAGGTCATGCAGATTTTGGTGAATATGGTAAAGATTTAGTTTGTGCAGGTGTGAGTGCAATTGCCACAGGTATTTGTAATACGCTCGCCAAAAAACAATTTCTTGAAAAAAAGATGTGTGCAATTTCTTTTGAAAATGGTAATATAAAGATAGATGTATATAAAGAGGATGAAACGATGCAAGTGATACTAGAGACACTTGTCATTAGTTTAGAATCTTTCATGGAAGACTATCATCAATATATCAAGATAACCTATGAGGAGGAATAACACTATGATGTTTAAATTAGATTTACAATTATTCGCTTCTAAAAAAGGGGTAGGATCTACTAAAAACGGTCGTGACTCAAAAGCTAAAAGATTAGGAGCTAAATTATCAGACGGACAATTCGCTAGTGCAGGTTCTATTATTTATAGACAAAGAGGTACTAAAATCCATCCAGGTACTAACGTAGGAAAAGGTGGAGATGACACTTTATTTGCTATGTGTGATGGAATTGTTAAATTCGAAAGAATGGGAAAAGATAGAAAAAAAGTATCAGTTTACCCAGCTGCATAATGAATGAAATCCCTGAAAAGGGATTTTTTTTGAAAGAGAGGTGGAAGTATGCAATTTATTGATAAAGCAAAAATATATATTGAAGCCGGTAAAGGTGGCGATGGAACAGTTGCTTTTAGACGTGAAGCTCATGTTCCAAAAGGTGGACCTGCTGGTGGAGACGGTGGAAAAGGTGGAAGCATTATTTTTGAAGCAACAACATCTTTATCAACCTTATTAGATTTAAAATATAAACGTGTTTATAAAGCGCGTCCTGGTGGTAATGGAATGGCTAAAAAAATGCATGGTGCGGATGCAGGAAATTTAGTAATCAAAGTTCCTGTTGGAACTGTTATTACCAATGAAGAAACTGGAAAAATCATGGCTGACTTAACAGAAAACAATCAACGTGTTGTTCTTGCTAAAGGTGGACGTGGTGGACGTGGAAATGCGCGTTTTGCGACTTCACGAAATCCAGCTCCACAAATTTGTGAAAGAGGAGAACCGGGAGAAAAATTTGATGTTTGTTGTGAATTGAAACTTCTTGCGGATGTTGGACTTGTTGGTTTCCCATCAGTTGGTAAATCAACATTCTTATCTGTTGTTTCTCGTGCAAGACCTGAAATCGCAGATTATCATTTTACAACAATTGTACCAAACTTAGGTGTCGTACAAGCTAAAGATGGTCGTAACTTTGTTATGGCTGATTTACCAGGTTTAATTGAAGGGGCAAGTCAAGGAAAAGGATTAGGTCATCAATTCTTAAGACATATTGAAAGATGTCGTGTTATTGTTCATATTATTGATATGGGTGGTATTGAAGGACGTGATCCTTATGAAGATTACTGTACAATTAATGAAGAACTTGGGCAATATCAATATCGTTTATTAGAAAGACCACAAATTGTTGTTGCTAATAAAATGGATGAAGAAAATGCAGAAGAAAATTTAAAAACATTTAGAGAAAAAGTAGGAGAAGATGTTAAAGTATTCCCTATTTCCGCAATCATTCATGAAGGTGTTGATCAAGTTTTATATGCTGTAGCGGATGCCTTAGAAACAGCGCCTAAATTTGATATGGAAGAAATTGAAGAAAATACGGTTGTCTATAATTTTGAGGAAGAAGAAGCTCCATTTGTTGTTCATAATTTAGGAAATGGGCAATGGACAATTACTGGTAAGAAGATTGAACGTATTGTATCGATGACTTCTCTAGTAAGTGATGATGCAATTAAACGTTTATCAATCAAAATGCGTAATATGGGTATTGATGAAGCTCTTAGAAACGCAGGATGCCAAGATGGAGATACAGTTTCAATTCTTGATTTTGAATTTGAATTCTATGATTAAAAAATCTGTGTTGCCTTTGCAACCGGATTTTTTTATTTCAAGATAAGAAGGACTATGCTATAATTGAGATAAATTTGACACAAATTTGAGACAAAATGAAACATTTTTTAGATTATAATAGATATAGGAGAATTATATGTATAGTTATATAAAAGGAACGATTGTTGATATTCAAAGTGATCATATAGTTTTAGAAAATAATGGGATTGGTTATTTGGTTTATGTAAGTAATCCTTATGCTTTTTCTAAAGGAAAGGAAATGATTGTTTACGTTTACCAACAAGTGAAAGAAGATGGTATTTTATTATATGGATTTAATACGAAAGAAGAAAAGGAACTTTTCTTAAAACTTATTTCCGTTAAAGGAATAGGTTGTAAAAGTGCTTGTACAATGCTTGCAAGTGGTGATGTTGATGGCATTTGTGAAGCTATTGAAGGTGGAAATATTGCGTATTTAAAGAAAATACCAGGTATTGGGCCTAAAGCTGCAGGTCAAATTATTCTTGATTTACAAGGAAAAGTAACAGCCTCAAAACAAATTGTTGTTAATCAAGAACTTGAAGAAGCGATGGAAGTATTACTTGCTTTAGGATATAAACAAAGTGAAGTAGATAAGGTTGTTAAAAAATTGGGGGATGAATCCCTTGATACGAATGGATATGTAAAAAAAGCTTTAAGTTTAATTGTAAAATAGGAGGGATAGAATGAATGATGTTTTAAATCCTGAAATCGTTGAAGATGAAGAAAGTTCTCTTCGTCCAGGTGATTTTGATGAATACATTGGACAAACCAATCTCAAAGAAAATTTAAAGGTTTTTGTTGGGGCAGCTAAATTACGTGATGAGTCACTTGATCATGTTTTACTCTATGGTCCACCAGGTCTAGGAAAAACCACAATGTCTATGATCATTGCTCATGAAATGGGAACAAATATTAAAATTACAACAGGACCAAGTATTGAAAAAACAGGAGATCTTGTTGCTATTTTAACGGCACTTGAACCGGGAGATGTTTTATTTATTGATGAAATTCATCGTTTAAATAAAGTGGTTGAAGAAATTCTTTATCCAGCAATGGAGGATTTTTGTGTAGATGTTGTTATTGGAAAAGAAGCGTCAACACGTTCAGTAAGAATTGATTTACCACCTTTTACGCTTGTAGGGGCGACAACAAGAGCGGGGGATTTGTCGGCACCGTTGCGTGATCGTTTTGGAATTGTTTCTCAATTAGAATATTATAGTGAAGATGAACTTACACAAATTATTGATCGTACAAGTCGTGTTTACAACATTAAAATGGATGAAGATGCAAAAAGAGAACTTGCTAGAAGAAGTCGTGGAACCCCACGTATTGCCAATCGTTTATTTAGAAGGGTAAGAGACTTTTCACAATTCTATGGAGATGCTACAATTACCAAAGAGCGTACAACAGAAGCACTTGAACGTTTAAAAGTTGATAATTTAGGATTAGATGATGTTGATCATAAATATTTATTAGGAATCATTCATCGTTTTAAAGGTGGACCGGTTGGTTTGGAAGCTATTGCGGCTTCTATTGGGGAAGAACCTCAAACTTTAGAAGATGTAAATGAACCCTATTTACTACAAATTGGCTTAATTAAAAGAACACCAAGAGGACGTATAGCAACGGCAGAAGCTTATCGTCATCTTCATATTAGTCAAGATGAATAACTTTGAAAAGATAGGACTTATTGTCCTATTTTTTATTTCATTGATCTATAGTTATGTTAAGCCAAGTGATGTTGTAGAAAATATAGAAACTAAACAACAAATAACGATTTATGTAGAGGGAGAATATACAAAAAAACTCTCTTTTTCTTATAAACCACAAATCAAGGATGTTTTAAATGAATTACAAGTAGAAAACATCTATCATTTTGAAGAAACTACACAACTTGCAAGTGAATCGGTTCTTTATTTACCTTATGGAGAACATTTAATTTCTTTAAATCAGGCAAGTCTTAAAGAATTGATGACACTCAAGGGAATAGGTGAAAAAACAGCGCAAAAAATAATTGATTATCGCCAAGAAACACCTTTTAAAACGATTGAAGATATTACAAACGTTAGTGGAATAGGAGAAAAAATGTATTTAAAAGTGAGGGAGTTTTTATGTCTTTAAAGGGAAGGGTATTTTACATTTGTTTTCCTTTGTTTTTAGTAGTTCTTACTCAAATGATTCATAATGTTTTTATGATCTTTTTAGGAATATACTTTTGTTTTTTATTTAAACGCTTTTCTAAAGGTTTTGGACTAAGTGTTATTTTAATAACAATCATTGCTTTTTTATGTTTGTTACTTCCTCAACCTTTGAATAAAACAGAAATAAAAGGAAAAATCGTTGGTCTTGATGAAAAGAGTATTGTGGTAAAAATGGGATATCATAAAGTCAAGGTTTATGGTGAATTTAAAGAAATAAAGATGTATGATGAAATTACACTCATTGGAAAACCGTATGTCATCAATGAAACTGGCAATGATTATGCCTTTAATTATCAAAATTATCTTTATAGCTTAAATATTTTTGATATTTTAAAATTAGAACAAGTGATATCGTTAAAACATGTAACTCATCCTTATCATTATCTTGAAAAGAAAGTAAAAACAAAAACGAAAGTCAGTTCTTTGCTTTCGCTTTTTATTTTAGGGGCAAAGGATGAACAAATGAAAAACTATTATGAAAAGCTTACTAAACTCTCTCTTGTTCATCTTTTTGCATTATCAGGAATGCATTTAATGATTTTACAAAAGTGGCTCAATCATTTAACAAAATTTTTCTTTTCAAAAAGAATGCAAAATATTGTTTCATTAGTTGTTATTGGATTTTATTTAAGCATCATCCCTTATAATATTTCCTTTTTAAGAGCTTATTTAATGATGCTTTTAGTGCAATTATTTAAAAGAATATTCAATCCGTTAGATCTTTTTTCTTTACTGACGGTAGGAATGCTTTTTTATAATCCTTATTTAATTTATAATCTTTCGTTTATTTTTTCTTATACAATTTATTTTTTTATTTTGTTATTACAAAAAAAAGATAGAGGAAAATATTATCTTTTTTTAGGCTCTGTACCCATTATTATTTCTATTCAACATGCGCTTCCTGTTTTTTCTTTTTTAACAGCACCATTACTGATGCCGATGGTTGAAGTAATTTATCAAACAATGCTTTATTATTTGATATTAGGAAAACCTATTTTATATATACTTTCTTTTGAATATGAAATACTTTTAAAGATGATTGATTTTTTGACAGATTTTTCTTTTTCGCTTCATTTTAGTCAACCAACTTTCTTTTTTATAGGTGTTTATTATTATCTTTATTTGAAAGGAATTTATAAAATAAATATGCAACGAAAGATACATCAAGAACTTTCTTTGTTGTTTGCTGTATTGCTTGCATTTTACTTTTATCCTTTTTATAACATGAAAGGTCAAGTTGTTATGATTGATGTAGGACAAGGGGATTGCTTTTTTATCCAACAACCTTTTCATAAAGGAAATATCTTGATTGATACAGGTGGACTCAAAAATACGGATGTTGCTACTAAAAGAATTATTCCATATTTAGAAAGCCAGGGTGTTTTTTCTTTAGATGCTGTTTTTATTTCACATCAAGATTTTGATCATTGCGGTGCTTTAGAATCTTTGAAAACACATTTTAAAGTAAAAGAGGTTATTGAAAGTTTTAAAGAAAAAAGGATTGGTAATTTGCATTTTAAAAATCTTGCATTAGATAAAAGATATGTGAGTGAAAATGATCGTTCTTCCATTATTTATGTCACAATCAATCATTTGAATTATTTGTTTACAGGTGATATCTCTCAAGAAGTAGAAAAAGACTTATATCAAACGTATCAAAAATTAGAAGTAGATGTTTTAAAGGTCGCTCATCATGGAAGTAAGAGTTCTTCAAGTGATGATTTGTTTAAAATGATGAATCCAAAAATTGCTTTGATTTCTGTAGGAAAGAATAATCTTTATCGACATCCTTCGTATACGACTTTAAAAAAATTGAAAAGTTATGGAATTAAAATTTATCGAAGTGATGAAATGGGAATGGTTAAAATCGTTTATTATGGAAATAAGAATTATATTTTCATTCATAATAATCCATGACTTCATGTATGTTTTAGTTTATAATAGCTTATGGTGATGCTATGTTATTTGTACTTTATGGAACAGAAAGATTGTTGATGGATCAACGTCTACAAAAATTAAAAAAAGAATATCAGTGTAGTCAAGAACTAATGAATTATAATAGTTATGATGTCTCAAAAGAAGGAATGAAAGTTGTCTTAGAGGATGTAATGACACCTTCTTTTTTAAGTGAACAAAAGATGATTGTTATTAATCACTGTGATTTTTTAACGACTAAAAAATTAAAGAAAGAAAATAAGGATGCAGATTATTTAATGAAATGTATTCCTTATTTAAATGAAACAAACCACTTAGTTATTTTTCATCCAGAAAAAAACTTTGATGAAAGAAAGAAAACAGTTAAATATTTACGTAAAGAAGCTCAGTTTTTTGAAATTAATCCTTTAAATTATTATAAAGTTTCTGATACAACAAGGCAGGCAATTAAAAAGAGGAGTTGTACGATTGATGATGATGCCTTAGAATTGTTGCTAAGTCGTAAAGGAACGAATTTGATTGATATTTCAAGTGAAGTTGAAAAGCTTTGTTTATATACAAAGCATATTGATTTAAAAAGTGTTGAAGAATTGGTGAGTCGTCCGCTTGATGAAAATGTTTTTGATTTAACAACAGCTATTTTAAGTAAAGATAAACAAAAGATGATGTCAATCTATAAAGATTTAATGACATTAAATGAAGAACCGGTAAAACTGATTGTTTTGGTTGCAAATTCAATGCGCTTGATTTATCAAGTGAAATTATTAGATCGAAAAGGTTATACTGATCAAGAGATTGCGAAGATGTTATCTGTAAATCCTTTTAGATTAAAATATGTTCGAAAGGAAGGAAAGTTTTTTGAACTTGATGAGCTGTTATCGTGTTTAAATCAACTTTCAAAGTTGGATGTAAAAATTAAAACTGGGAAAATAGATAAAAAACTTGGATTAGAATTATTTATGTTAAGAATATAGGAGATTTTATGGAATCATTAAGAGAATTATTTAAAATAGGTTTTGGTCCTTCTTCGTCACATACGATGGGACCGCAAAGGGCTGCTTCAAAAATCAAAGAAAAATATCCACAAGCAACACACTATGAAGTGGATCTTTATGGTTCGCTTGCATTAACAGGAAAAGGCCATTTAACTGATTATATTATTAAAAAAACTTTAGGAGAAGAGACGCTTGTTCATTTTAAAAGTGATAGTCTTCCTTATCATCCAAATGGTATGAAATTTTATGTTTATCAAGATGAACAACTTTTAGATACAATAACGGCTTACTCTATCGGTGGTGGAACAGTTGAATTTAAAGGGTGTCAACTCCAACAAACTAAACAAGTTTACCCTCATAAAAATCTAAAAGAAATTATTCAATATATTGAAGATAATGGGATTTCTTTTTATGACTATGTTTTAAATTATGAAGATGAATATTTTAAAGCATATTTATTTGATGTATTAGATAGTATGTTTACATGTGTTCAAAATGGTCTACATCATGAAGGAATCATTCCAGGAAGATTGCAACTTAAAAGAGTTGCTAAAAGTATGTACCAGCAAGCAATTAATACACGTCGTGAAAGCGAAAGAGAAAGATTATTGATTTCTAGCTATGCTTATGCCGTTTCTGAAGAAAATGCCTGTGGTAATAAAATTGTGACAGCACCAACATGTGGCGCTAGTGGTATTTTACCAGCAGTCTTATTTTATTGTTATAAACAATTAGAAATACCTCGTAAAGAATTAATTAAGGCTTTAGCGGTTGCAGGGTTATTTGGTAATGTCATTAAACATAATGCGACGATATCGGGAGCTGATGGTGGATGCCAAGCGGAAGTGGGAAGTGCTTGTGCGATGGCAGCAGCAGCTTATGGTTGGGTTTTAGAACTTAATAATTCTTTGATTGAATATGCTGCAGAAATGGGATTAGAACACAATTTAGGACTTACTTGTGATCCAGTTGGGGGATATGTACAAATTCCATGTATTGAAAGAAATGGTTTTGGGGCGTTACGCGCTATTGATGCCGCTAGCTATGCTAAACAGCTTGGTTATTTAAGAAAAAATAAAGTTTCTTTTGATTCGATTGTCAATGTTATGAAAGAAACGGGGAAAGATTTAAATAGTGCTTATAAAGAAACATCGCTTGGTGGACTCGCAAAGGAATTTGGGCTAAAAGATGGAGACGCATAGTTTATACGTACATATTCCTTTTTGCGAATCTATTTGTCGCTATTGTGATTTTTGTAAGGTTTATTATGATCAAAAACAAAGTGATCTATATTTACAAAGATTGCAAGAAGAATTGTCTCAAATTGAAAATCATAATTTAAAGACGATTTATATTGGTGGGGGGACACCTAGTGCTTTAAATGATGAACAATTAGAAAAATTGATGGGAATATTAAAACCGTATAGTTTAAAAGTACAAGAATATTGTGTAGAAATGAATCCTGAATCCATGGATTATTATAAGTTAAAGATTTTAAAAAAAGGTGGTGTCAATCGTTTAAGCATTGGTGTTCAAACCTTTCAAAATAACTTATTAAAAGAAATTGATCGTCATCATAATGCGACACAAGTTAAAAATCTTATTCGTTATGCTAAACAAATTGGTTTTGATAATATTTCCATTGATTTAATGTATGGTTTACCAAAACAAACAAAAGAAGATATTGAAAAAGATATTGATGTTTTACAAGTGTTAGATATCCAACATGTTTCTTATTATTCTTTAATTTTAGAGGAGGGAACAATCTTAAAATATCAAAATTATCAACCTTTAGATGATGAACAAGAATATCAATGGAATCTTTTAATTGATGAAAAATTACAAGAACTTGGTTTTGATAAATATGAAATCTCAAATTATGCAAAAAAGGGATATGAGTCAAAACATAATTTAGTTTATTGGCGTTTTGAAGACTATTATGGTATCGGACTTGGCTCATGTGGTAAAAATAATCATCAAATTATTGAACATAGTCGTTCATTGACTAAATACTTAAATGGTGATTTTAAAATAACAACGATTGAACAAAGTAAAGAAGAAATGATGTTTGATCAAGTGATGATGTCACTAAGGTTAGTGGAAGGATTAAATCTTGAAGTGTTTAAAGAAAGATATCAAGAAGATGCTTTGGAGATTTATCAAGATGCTATTGATAAAAATAAAAAAGAAGGACGTCTTGTAATAGAAAATAATTTTTTAAAGGCAACCAAAGAAGGTCTTTATGTTTTAAATGATATACTTGTTGATTTTATGAAATAGCACATTGTGCTATTTTTTTAATTTTTTTTAGCACCAAGTTATTGACAGTGCTAAAATAAAATGTATAATGTATTTAGCACAAGAGAAACAGGAGTGCTAAAGGTGGTGGACTTGATGTTAACGGCAAGACAAATGCTGATATTCAAATGTATCGTTGAAGAATTTATCGAAAATGCTGAACCGGTTGGATCCAAGGCATTGATGATGAAATATCAACTTCCTTATTCAAGTGCAACAATTCGTAATGAAATGAACTTTCTAGAAAATTATGGTTATCTAGAAAAAACACATATTTCTTCTGGAAGAGTACCTTCTAAAGAAGGCTATCGTTTCTATGTTCATAATTTAGGAAAAGTTGATTTGGATGAAGGAACAAAAAATCAAGTTGCTACAATTATTAATAAGCATCGTCGAAATTTAAATGAGATGGTGCATGAAAGTTGTAACATGTTGAGTGAATTAACTCATCTTACAAGTGTTGCATTAGGAAATGCATCGGATGATACATTGCAACGCATATCTGTTGTCCCTTTGGATGATGGACGTGTAACAGCAATTATCATTACAAGACAAGGACATGTTGAAAATAAAGTTTTCCAATTCTCAAGTGATGTTGAAATGGAAGATTTATTAAGCTGTGTTAACGTGATGAATGAATTACTTATAGGAACGCCTATTAGTGAAGTGGCATTTCATTTAGAACGAGATGTTCGACCAATTCTTACAACACAAGTGAAACAACATGAAGAATTGTTTAATGCATTTTTAGAAGCATTTGTTAAATTTGCTTCAAATAGTGTTTATTTTTCTGGAAAAGAAAATATCTTATATCAACCAGAATTTAATGATGTTGATAAATTAAGAAGGCTTGTAAGTGCTTTTGAAAATTCAAAAGTATGGAAAACTCTACCGTTATCGAGTGAGGATGGTATTCAAATCAATATTGGTAATGAAACACCTCTAGGAACGATGAATGATGTTTCAGTAATCTCTGCTTCTTTTAAAACAGGGGAAACATCAAAAGGTTCTATTTCGGTAATCGGTCCAACAAGAATGCCTTATGAAAAAGTTGTGGCATTAGTAGAGTATATAACTGAAAATATTGAAAAGGCTTGTTTAGAAGAAAAACAAGATGAGAAATAGAGGTGAACAAATTGGCTGAGGAAAATAAAGTTGAAGAAGAAGTAGCTGAAGAAGTTGAAGAAAACAAAGAAGCTGAGGCTGAAGTTGTTGAAGAAAATCAAGAAGATCAAATTAAGATTCTTCAAGATGAAGTTGATAAATGGAAAAATGATTATTATAAAGTGTTTGCAGATATGGAGAACATTAAAAGACGTATGCAAAATGAACATGCAAATAACTTAAAGTTCATGATGCAAGGGTTTATTGAACAAATGTTACCAATCGTTGATAACTTTGAACGATCATTAGCAATTGAAAATCCAAATGAAGAAGTAGCAAACTTCTTAAAAGGATATGAAATGATTTATAAACAAATCATGACATTATTAGAAAACCAAGGCGTTAAAGTAATTGAAGCAGAAGGCAAAGAATTTGATCCTAACTTCCATCAAGCAGTAATGACTGTAAGTGATGAAAACTTTAAACCTGGCATGGTTGTTGAAGAATTACAAAAAGGTTACATGTTAAAAGATCGCGTTATTCGTGCATCTTTAGTAAAAGTAAGTGAATAAAAATAGGAGGATTTATATTATGGCAAAAATTATTGGTATTGACTTAGGAACTACAAACTCATGTGTAAGTGTGTTAGAAAACAATGAAGTAAAAGTAATTGCAAACCCAGAAGGAAATCGTACAACTCCTTCAGTTGTTTCTTTCAAAAATGGAGAAATTATTGTTGGGGAAGCTGCAAAAAGACAAGCAGTAACAAACCCTGATACAGTAATGTCAGTTAAACGTTATATGGGTACTGATCATAAAGAAAATGTAAATGGTAAATCTTATACACCACAAGAAATTTCAGCAATGATCTTACAAAACTTAAAAGCAACTGCTGAAGCTTATTTAGGTGAAACAGTAACAAAAGCAGTTATTACTGTTCCTGCATATTTCAATGATGCACAAAGACAAGCTACGAAAGATGCTGGTAAAATTGCTGGTTTAGATGTTGAACGTATTATCAATGAACCAACTGCTGCAGCATTAGCATTTGGACTTGATAAATTAGATCAAGAACAAAAAGTATTAGTTTATGACTTAGGTGGTGGTACTTTTGACGTATCTATCTTAGACTTAGCTGATGGTACATTTGAAGTATTAGCTACTGCTGGTAACAATAAATTAGGTGGGGATGATTTCGATAAGAAAATCATGGACTACATCGTAGAAGAATTCAAAAAAGAAAACGGTATTGATTTATCTAATGATAAAATGGCAATGCAACGTATTAAAGAAGCTGCAGAAAAAGCTAAGAAAGATTTATCTGGTGTAATGCAAACTCAAATTTCATTACCATTTATCTCAGCTGGTGCTGCTGGACCATTACACTTAGAATTAACATTAACAAGAGCTAAATTTGATGAAATTACAAGAGATTTAGTTGTAGCAACTGAAGGACCAGTTAGACAAGCGTTAAGTGATGCTGGAATGCAACCAAGTGAAATCGATCAAGTATTATTAGTTGGTGGATCTACTCGTATTCCTGCTGTACAAGAATCTGTAAAACGTTTACTTGGAAAAGAACCTAACAAATCAGTAAACCCAGATGAAGTTGTATCTATGGGTGCTGCTATCCAAGGTGGAGTTATCGCTGGTGATGTTAAAGACGTCTTATTATTAGATGTTACACCACTTTCATTAGGTATCGAAACAATGGGTGGAGTTATGACAGTATTAATCGAAAGAAATACAACAATTCCAACTACTAAATCACAAGTATTTTCTACTGCTGCTGACAATCAACCAGCTGTTGATATCAACGTATTACAAGGTGAAAGATCAATGGCTAGAGATAATAAACAATTAGGTTTATTTAAATTAGATGGTATTGAACCAGCTCCAAGAGGAGTACCTCAAATCGAAGTTACTTTCTCAATTGACGTTAACGGTATCGTAAATGTTAAAGCTAAAGATTTAAAAACTCAAAAAGAACAATCAATTGTTATTCAAAACTCAACAGGATTATCTGATGAAGAAATCGATCGTATGGTAAAAGAAGCGGAAGCTAATAAAGCTGAAGATGAAAAGAAACGTAAAGATATTGAAACAAGAAATAAAGCTGAACAAATGATCAATGAAATTGATAAAGCTTTAGCTGAACAAGGTGACAAGATTGATGCTAATCAAAAACAACAAGCAGAACAATTAAAAACTGAATTAAAAACTGCTTTAGATAACAATGATATGGCTACTCTTGAATCTAAAATGTCAGAATTAGAACAAATGGCTCAACAAATGGCATCTTATGCTTATCAACAACAACAAGCTAACCCTAATAGTGGAGCTGGACAAACAACATCAAACAATAATGATGACAATGTTGTTGATGCTGATTTTGAAGAAAAGAACTAATCAATTAAAAAACCAAGGTTCTTCCTTGGTTTTTTAAAAGTATTATAGAAAGGATGATTTTATGGCAAGTAAAAGAGATTTTTATGAAGTCTTAGGGATTTCAAAAACAGCGAATGCTGATGAAATAAAACGTGCATATCGTAAAAAAGCAAAACAATATCATCCCGATATCTGTAAAGAACCTGATGCAGAAGAAAAATTTAAAGAAGTTCAAGAAGCTTATGAAGTTTTATCTGATGATAATAAAAGAGCGGCTTATGATCGTTATGGACATGCTGCCTTTGAACAAGGTGCAGGTGGTGCTGGAGCTAGTGGCTTTGGTGGCTTTGGTTTTGAAGATGTCGATTTAGGAGATATTTTTGGATCATTCTTTGGTGGCGGGGGAAGTCGTCGTCAAAGACAAAATGGACCACGTCGTGGTGATGATCATTTAATGCGTCTAGAAATTGACTTTATGGATGCTATCAATGGTATTAAAAAAGATATTAAAGTAACTTACGATGCAGAATGTTCGCATTGTCATGGTAGTGGAGCAAAAACACCAAATGATGTACAAACATGTTCTCATTGTAATGGTACAGGAACAATTTCTAAACAACAACAATCTCCATTTGGTACATTTGTAACACAAACAACATGTCCACACTGTAACGGTACAGGTAAAGAAATTAAAGTTAAATGTCCAGATTGTCATGGTAAAGGTTATATCAATAAAACAGTCACTGTTCAATTAGATATTCCTGCTGGTATCAACGATGGACAACAATTACGTGTTGCTGGAAAAGGTGGCAGAGGTGCAAATGGTGGACCTAACGGTGACTTGTTTGTAGAAATTCGTGTTAGAAATAATACTCACTTTGTAAGAGAAGGAAGAAATATTCATATGACAATTCCTATTAGTTCAATTGATGCAACTTTAGGATGTGAAATAGATGTCCCAACTGTACAAGGTGATGTAAAAGTTAAAATCCCAGCTGGAACTCAATCTGGAACAACTTTACGTTTAAAAGGTAAAGGAGTTAAGGATTTAAGAGGAAGTAGCTATGGAGATCAAATGGTTAAAGTGGATGTTAAGATTCCAACAAAACTTTCTAGTAAAGAAAAATCACTTTATGAACAATTACAAAAGTTAAATAAAAAAGAATCAATCTTTGATTCATTTAAAAAACAATTTAAAAAATAAAAAGATTTCAGTCCGTTATGGATTGAAATCTTTTTTCTACAAAGAATAATAAAAAAACAGTACATATGTACTGTTAATCTATTATCTATCCAGCTTTTCTTAATGTTCTTAACTCTTTAGCAGAAATTCTAACTTTTGTAGGTTTACCATCTACTAAAATAGTAGCTTTTTGTAAGTTAACATTCCATTTTCTTCTACTTGAGTTTAACGCATGAGAACGAGTGTTTCCTGATAATGGACCTCTACCACTGATTTGGCATTTTCTTGACATGTTTTTTCCCTCCTTTAGTAGTTGTTCTACGTACTGTGTTATAATAGCATTTTTATTTATATAATGCAAATGTTTTTTAATAAAAAACACACATTTTGTCATTTGTTTGTTAAAAATATTTTAAATATTAATAAAAAATCTTTAAATTCTATTTTTTTAAGTTAAGTTGTGATATGATTGCTAAGATTTGAAAAAGCGACTAAAAGAGAGTTAATAATTTGTAAATATTCTATTTTTAAGGTATAATTAATTTTGAACATGAAATCATTTTAAGGAGGATAACTTGATGATTGAAAAAAATACAAATTTAGGATCAGTAAATATTTCTTTAGATGTTGTTTCTACCGTTGCTGGTGGTGCAGCAACTGAATGTTATGGGGTTGTAGGAATGGCAAGCCAAAAGAAATTAAAAGATGGATTTTATGAATTACTTAAGAAGGAAAACTTTTCTAAAGGAATTATTGCAAGTGATGGTGAAACTGGCTTAATTTTAGATTTATATATCATTTTAGGATATGGTATTAAAATTAATGAAATTTTAGTTGAAGTTCAAAAGAAAGTAAAATATGTCGTTGAATCAACGTTAGATGTAAAAGTCGAAGCTGTTAATGTTTATGTTCAAGGGCTTCGTAATATTGATTAGTGGAGGAAAAATATGCAAATACTTACAGGAAAGCTATTTAAAGAGATGGTTTTATGTGGTGCGAATACTCTTCATAATAATCATCCTGAAATTGATGCTTTAAACGTATTCCCTGTACCTGATGGAGATACTGGGACAAATATGTCAATGACTTTCAATGCAGGTGCTGCAGAAGTAAAAGACATGGATACAGACAATATCTATGATATTGCTAAGAAATTATCTAAAGGATTATTAATGGGAGCTCGTGGAAACTCGGGTGTTATCTTATCACAAATCTTTAGAGGATTCGCAATGGGTTTAGAAGGTCATGAAAGTGTTGATGTTGTAGCTTTTGCGAATGCTTGGAAAAGTGGAGCAGAAGTTGCTTATAAAGCTGTCATGAGACCAGTTGAAGGAACAATCTTAACAGTTATTAGAGAAGCAAGTGAAAAAATCGTAGAATATACCCAACCAGGAATGGAAATTGAAGATGTATTCTCATATTTTGTTAAAGAAGCAGAAAACTCATTAGAAAGAACACCTGAATTACTTCCAGTATTAAAAGAAGTAGGTGTTGTAGATAGTGGGGGAGCTGGTTTATTACTTGTTTTAACTGGATTTATGGCTGCTTTAACAGGAGACCGTGTTGATTTTGTTGATATTAAATCAGAAGGTCAAGTAAATGCAGGAACTGAATTAGAATCAGGTGAAGAAGGATATGGATACTGTACAGAATTTATTGTTCGTCTTGAACCTTCATTAATTGATAAATTCTCAGAAAACCAATTAAAGAAAGAATTAGAAAGAATTCCAGGAAACAGTATTGTCGTTGTACAAGATGAAGAGATCGTTAAAGTACACGTACATACATTGAAACCAGGAGAGGCCTTAAACTTAGCACAAAGATTTGGTGAATTTGTTAAATTAAAAATTGAAAATATGCAAGAACAAGCAAATAATTTACAAAATGCTGCAGCAAGTCAAGAAAGTATCGTTGGTGTTGATGATAAAAATCCTCAATCTAAACGAGAAGCTAAAGAAACAGCAATCATTTCTGTTTGTGCCGGACAGGGTGTAGAAGATGCTTTCTTAGAATTGCATTGTGATTATGTTGTTAGTGGTGGACAAACAATGAATCCATCTACTGAAGACATGGTTGCGGCAGTTAAAGAAGTAAATGCTAAAAATGTAATCATTTTACCAAATAACTCTAATATCGTTATGACTGCTCAACAAACTGCAACAATTTTAGAAGATGAAGTAAATGTGATTGTTATTCCAACAAAAACAATTCCACAAGGTTTGTCAGCATGTGTTATGTATAATCCAGAAGCGTCTTTAGAAGACAATATTGCTGAAATGGAAGATGCTGTTGCTAATGTTAAAACTGGACAAGTAACATTTGCGATTAAAGATACAAACATCGATGGTGTTGAAATTAAAGCAAATGACTACATGGCTTTAGTCGAAAAAGATATCGTTGCATGTAAACCAAATAAATTAGATGCTTTAAAAGTATGTTTAGAAAAACTAGTAGATGAAGATTCTGAATTAATTACTTTACTTGTTGGTGAAGATGTTGTTGATGAAGAAGTAGAAGAAATCGAAAGCTACATTGAAGATAACTTTGATGCAGAAGTAGATATTATCGAAGGAAAACAACCTGTTTATTCATTTATTATTGGTGTCGAATAAAATTATTATAAAGTTAAAAAGGTCCTTAGAGAAATCTAAGGGCTTTTTTACTGATTTATATTGTTTTTAAATTCTAGAGGAGATCGACCATATTTTTTTTTAAATACTTTAGAAAAATAATTAGGATCTTCAAAACCACAAAAATAGGCAATTTCTTTAACATTTAACTCATCATTTATAAGAAGTTCTGTGGCTTTTTTTAAACGATAATCCAAAAGGTATTGATGGATTGTTGTATTGTATTTTGATTTAAAATGATTAAGTAGAGTTCCACGACTACAGAAAAAATAAGAACATAATTCTTCAATTGTAATTTGTTTATTGTAGTTTGCAATGATATAGTGTTTAACTTCTTGGGCAAGATGATCATGTTTTGCTTGGATACGGTTTGTAAGTGAAATGTATTTTGCACATACATCACAAATATTCGCAAAAGCATAAACTTGTTCATCGTTTAAAATTGTAATTTCTGTGATATATTTTTTTAATATTTCTTTTTCTTGAAAATATTCTTTAGATTTTTCAAGGATTTCAGAATAATTTCTATATGTTCCTATAACGGCCTGTCCCATCATTAAATAACCAGTTAAACTTCCATAAGAATAAAGAGGCATAATTGCTTCATTTAAACCAAAGTGACATTTATAAATATAAAGTTCACCCGTTTTTTTGACATGTTCCATAGCTTTATAATCACAATCAATACAATGTTGAAAAGCATTGTTGTTTTTTTCTAATTCATTACAAAATTTTGATTTCTTATGAGGATAAGAAGCTAATAAATTTTGGTTCAAATCAAATATAGACATATTCAAACCTGATATTTTATATAAATCTTTTAATAAGTTTTCTAATTCATTCATAATATTCTCCATACTTTATATAATATAAGCTTATAATTATTATACTTCTTTCTTTTTATATCATAAATAGGTAGAAATATAATGAATAAAAGACATATTTATACTTTTTTACCCTATATTATACTTTGTTCCATTTCTATTTCTTTTTATCTCATTTATGATATTTTCAGGAGGAAAGAGAAATGAAAATGAACAATGAATGGGTTAAAGATCCAAAGATTTTTAATATCAATCGTTTAAGTGCAACAGCATCGATTCATAGATATGCAAGCATTAAAGAATTAAAAGAAAAACAAAGCAGTTTCAATTATTCATTAAATGGGAGCTGGAAGTTTCATTATGCAACAGGATTTAATCAATTAATACCGGAGTTTTCTAATAAAGATTATTGTGTAGATAACTGGGATGAAATCAAAGTACCGGGACATATTCAATTACAAGGTTATGGAAAACCAATGTATGTCAATCAAATCTATCCTTGGTCAGGAACACAACAAATCATTCCTGGAGAACTCCCTGATAAAAATCCTATTGGAAGTTATGTTACATACTTTGATAGTTCAGTAATCAAAGATAATGTAGATACTTATATTACTTTCCATGGTGTAGAATCTGCTATGGCATTATGGGTTAATGGAACTTTTGTTGGATACAGTGAAGACAGTTTTACACCTTCAAGTTTTAATATTACAGATTTGATTGTTAATGGAGAAAACAAAATTGCTGTTAACGTTTATCGTTTCAGCAGTGGAAGTTGGTTAGAAGATCAAGATTTCTGGCGTTTTTCAGGTATTTTTAGAAATGTTGAACTTCAAATGGTACCACACGTTCATTTAAAAGATATCAAGATTTTGACACATTTAAATGAAAATTATGATCATGCAACTGTTGAAGTAACGCCAATGATTGCAAAAAAAGAGGCTAAATTTAAGGCAGTCTATACTTTAAAGTATAAAGATGAAGTTATTGGACAAAAAGAAAGCAAAGATTGTTGCAGTCCAATCAATTTTGAATTCGATGATCCTCATTTATGGTCAGCAGAAAAACCAAACCTTTACCAATTATATGTAGAAATCATGGATGAAAAGGGTTTAGTTGAATGTAGTCAATACAATGTGGGTGTCAGAGAATTTAAACTTATTGATGGTATCATGTGTATCAATGGTAAAAGAATTGTTTTCCATGGTGTTAACCGTCATGAATTTTCTGCCAAGACAGGAAGAACGGTTTCTTATGAAGATACTAAAAAAGATATCTTGAATATGAAAGCTAATAATATCAATGCCTTACGTACATGTCATTATCCAAATCAAACATTTGTTTATGATTTATGCGATGAATATGGTCTTTATGTCATTGATGAAGTTAATCTTGAAACACATGGAACTTGGAGTGAACTTTTTGATAAAACACATATCATACCAGATGATAAATCTGAATGGCTAGATATTATTTTAGATCGTGCCAATTCCATGTATGAAAGAGATAAAAACCATCCTTCGATTATTATTTGGTCATTAGGAAATGAATCTTATGGTGGTAAAAATCTTTATGAAATGTCTAAGTTTATGAAACAAAAAGATACTTCTCGTTTGATTCATTATGAAGGGCTTTCACATGATCGTCGTTACAATGAAACAAGTGATATTGAAAGTCAAATGTATACTTTTGCAGTTGATGTTGAAAAATATCTAAAGGAACATCAAGATAAACCATTTATCTTGTGTGAATACGCCCATTCCATGGGAAACAGTAATGGTGCGTTATTCAAATATATTGATTTAGAAAAGAAATATTCCTTGTATCAAGGTGGATTTATCTGGGATTACATCGATCAAGCATTGTATCATGATGGAAAATTATGTTATGGTGGGGATTTTGGTGAAAGACCAAGCGACTATGATTTCTGTGGAAATGGCATTGTTTTTGCGGACCGTACAAATACACCGAAGATGCAAGAAGTTAAATACTGCTATCAATATGTAGATTTTAGAATTGATGAAAATGATATTCATATCCGCAATAATTATTTATTTACTGATTTAAATGAATATCAATTACAAATGGATTTATTATGTAATGGAAATGTTGTTCAAAGTAAAACAATGACAGTAGATTGTCAACCATTATCATCTGTTGTTGTTGAAAATTCATTTAAAATAAATAATCAAAACCAAGAATATGCGTTAACAGTTTATTTGAAAAAAAATAATGAAATCTATGCTAAGCAACAATATATCTATGAAATAAAAAATAAAACACATAACATTCATACAACAAAACACGTGGATATCGTTGAAGACTACTTGAATGTAGGAGTTGTTGGAAAAGATTTCAATGCCATTTTCTCAAAACAAAAAGGTTTGGTTTCTTATAGGTATCATCAACAAGAATATATCAGAGTACCTGTCAGACCTAATTTCTTTAGAGCAGCTACAAATAATGATGTTGAAAACAAATATGGTTATCGCTATGGAAAATGGTTGACTGCCAGTCTTTATGCAAAATGTGAGTTTGTTGGTGTTTCAAAAGGAGATAGTTCTTGTAAGGTTGAATATGCTTATGACTTGCCAAATTTACAAGATGAAAAAGTTCATTTAGTTTATGAAGTCTATGGTGATGGTAAAATCATTGTAGATATGTCTTATCAACCGGTTGTTTCTGAAATTGAAATGCCTGTATTTGGACTTATTTTCCAATTATATAAAGATATGGAAGAAGTAAATTACTATGGATATGGTCCAGAAGAAAACTATATTGACCGAAACAAAGGGGCACTTCTTGGAAAATACGCTTACCAAGTAACTGATAATTTAACCCCTTATCTTTATCCACAAGAATGTGGTAATAGAACACATGTAAGAAAATTATCTATTATAGGAGAAAATAAAAAATTAGAAGTAGAAGGTAAAGAATTTGAATTTACAGCTTTACACTATACGCCTTATGAATTAGAAAATGCCCGACACAAAGATGAACTTCCAAATATTTATCAAACTGTTTTATGTATCAATGAAAAGCAAATGGGTATTGCCGGTGATGATACATGGGGTGCTAAGACACATGATGAATTCTTATTAGATAAAGAAAAACATCATTTACGTTTTAGTTTTAAAGGTAAGTTATAATGAGATTTATATTTGTAAGACATGGAAAGACACATTTCAATGAAATCAATCTAACACAAGGTTGGTGTGATTCTCCTTTGTCAAAAGTGGGAATCAGACAAGTTGAAAGTATTTCAAAGCAGCTAGAACAATACCAAATAGATAAGGCATACACATCTCCATTGGGTAGGGCAGTACAAACGGCAAATATTATTCTAAGTAAAAAGGGAATTGAGCCAATTTATGAAGAGCGCTTCAAAGAAGTTAATTTTGGAATACTTGAAGGAATATCCACAGAACTTGTAAGAAAACTCAATATTGAATCACCCAACTGGCTAGAAAATCTGGATATGGACTATAGACCTTATGAAGGAGAAGATATTCATGATGTTATTTTAAAGCATCATGAAGCTCTTCAAGAAATCATTGAGAATTGTAATGATAATGAAACAGTTTTAATTGTAGGTCACGGCTGTTCTTTATACGGTTTTCTTAAATCGTTATTTTTTAAAGAACAATTTCTCGAATTCCCAAATAACGCTACTGCAATAATTGTTAATTATTCAAATGGAAATTTCAAACTCGAACAAATTCTAAATCCTATTATATAAAAATAAACAGGTTTGCGATGGTAAACCTGTTTATTATTTATAAAGTTTCAGAATATTTTATACAAATTAGATCAGAAATAAGCTGTAATGGATAGGGATGACTTGCATAGCCACCTTTACTGTTATAGCGGATGTAGAAATCGATAAATGGATATTCTATTGACTGGTCAGAAGTAATCATGCATATCTTTGGTTTCTTTTTGTTACTTTTGAATGGCTTGGCTCTTGGAAAAATACGATCAAAATAGGTTCCTGATTCTGAAAAAATAATAATAAGATTATTTTCATCAGCGTCAGTAATATAGTCAGCCTGATCTTTGATATTAAAACAAGAAAAGATAAGTTTACCACTTGTTTGCAGATCGAACTGTAAATTGCAGGCAACACTTTCAGATTGCATATAGCCAAAAGCGGCTATTTTCTGATAAGAACTGATTTCTTGAACAAGTGTATTGATTTGTTTTTCAATATCATTTTCTAAGAAGCAATTTAAATTGGAAATAACATTTTTTACATATGATTGAAACATTGATGAGGATTCATATTTTTCATAGTCAAACTTTCTTTTTAAGCGAGCAGACTCAACAGAAAACTTTGCGATTTGATTTTTCAATGCATTGAAATCTTTAAGTCCAATATCACGACAAAAGCGCAAAATACTAGAATTTGACACATAGCAAGCCTGAGCTAGATCTGTGAGAGAATATTCTTCTAAATCGCGCATATTTTCTATCATATATTTAGCTATTTTATAGTTATTTGAACCTTTTGGTTCATCATTAAGTGTTGATAAAAGTATAATTATTAGGTTAAACATGGAGAATCTCCTTTATGTATATTTTAAATAATTATACCATAGTTAATTATTGTTTAACAACAATAGTTTTAGCTACTTTATCATGAAAAGATTGTGTATTTGTTTGAAAATAAGCATAGATAATTGAACCGATAGTTAAAGCATAGGCAATATATTTTAAAGGATCAACAATCATTGTAAGTTTAAATAATGGAAGTAGCTTTCTTATATAGGTTGGGATGATAATCATTCCACCTTCAAGTAAGGATGCTCCAAGAATTTCTCTTAGCAACATATCTTTTAAATTGATTGATTCATTATTTTCTTTGATGATTTTGATTTTACATATCTTTTTACCAAGTGTTTGTCCTTTAAAAAGATATGTTGGAATAAACGTGTAGTAGATAATACCAATCAAAATACCATAAAGACCTAAAGCAAGACCTATAGAAAAATCATAGTGTGTCAGGTCAAACATATAAGGTTTTAAGTAGTCATTTCCTCTTAAATAGAAGGTAATAGGGATAACAGCCAGCATATTAGTAAGATACCAATCGATGATCATAGCTACAAATCTTCTAACACGTGTTTCGATAATATCCATATTATTTCTGTTTTTATTGCTTTTGTTATTTTTTGTTTTATTTTTTCTCATAAGTAGTCCTCCAGGATAGAAAAATTATAACAAATGGAAGCTTTATTTACTTTTGTTTTTCCAAAAGGTAGAAATTATTTCCAAATATTGGAAATAAAAAAAGAAAGCCGAAGCTTTCTATAAAGATTTTACAATCTTTTATAATCATCCATATTTAATAAAGATGCAGCATCTTTATCACAGATAACAGTGAAGTTAGGATGTAATTTTAAAACAGTTGCTGGTAGTTCATCTGAAATTGGTGAATCTAACACTTGTTTTAAAATTTGAGCTTTTTCTTTACCAGTAACAATCATTACAAGATGTTTCACTCTCATTAAACTTTTTGGTCCCATTGATAAAGTGATTGGTAGATGATCTCTTGCTGGATATGTTGGATTAGCTGCATTTTTTGTTTTACGATCCATTGGATAAGTATAACTATCCATAGGTGTACATCTTGGACAGTTGCTGCAGAAATGTCCATCCCAACCTAGTCCAATCAACATAACATCAATACCACCAGCATCTCTGATTTCTTGATCATAAGTTTCCCAATTTTCCATTGTTGTTGTATGGATTCTTTCATCAGGAATATTTGCATTTTTAAAGAATAGTTCTTGCATTTCTTCCCAGTTTGGGCCATGTGGTTTATCTTGATAAGGTGCTTCATCAAAAAGATAGTATTGAATGTCTTTGAATTTTTCTTGGTCTTTAACATAAGGTACCATCATCTTATAAAGATTGATAGGAGAGCGTCCAGCAGTTAAAGAGATGTTGACTCTTTTATCTTGCATCATTGCTCCAAGTAAAATGTGCATTGCACTTTCGCTCATTTTTTGTTCATTTTCTTCAATGATTAACTTCATAATATATCCTCCTGTTTTATAAGAAGATATAACTCACACACAACTTCATTATAAAAAATAAAAAGAGAGTGTCAACATAAAAAAATGACTGCAAATAAAAAAAATATAACAATATATTTCCACAATTTGGAAAAGATTTCAAGTAATTGGAAAGGTATTTTTTATTGTGGAAATCAAAAGAATTTGAATGTGCTACAGCTATATAATTTCACTGTAGCAAGAAGGGAGGAAACTTACATGAATTTCATGGAAAAATTTAATGAACTTGCAAATCGCACACTTGTACCAATTGCTAACAAATTAGGGAATCAAAGACATTTGGCTGCTATTCGTGATGGAATGGTAGTAGCAATTCCGTTATCTATTTTAGGAGGGGTATGTTTAATTATTTCAACACCACCTTTTAAACCAGAAACACTTCCAAATTGGGGATTTATTACTGACATGTTAAATGGTTGGTATAATTGGGCGCAAGCCAACAAAGCAATGTTGCAATTGCCTTATAATATGACAATGGCATTAATGGGATTATTTATTGCATTTGCAATTGCTTATCATTTAGCAGATGAATACGAAATGCCAAAATTAAATTCAGCAATCGTATCAACTTCAGTATTTTTAATTGTATCAGCACCAACAACTTCAGCAGTAGCATCAAATCTTATTGTTGATGGAAAAAGTGCAACAGATTTATTAGCTTTAGCTGGTAATTACATACCAACGACCTATTTGGATGCCAAAGGTATCTTTACAGCAATCTTGGTTGCTATAGGTTGTGTGGAAATTATGCATTTTATGTTTAAAAAAGACATTCGTATTAAAATGCCTGAAGGTGTTCCACCAGCAATCAGTTCATCATTTGATGCAATCTTACCATTATTTATTTGTGTAATCATTTTCTATGGTATTTCTTTAGTTGTACAAAACTTTAGTGGACAACTTTTACCAAGTATGATCATGACAGTTTTAGCACCTGCAATTTCAGGGCTTGATTCATTAGTTGGTATCTGCTTGATTACCATGATTGCTCAAGTATTCTGGTTCTTTGGATTACATGGAGCAAGTATTACTCAACCAATCCGTTTACCATTTATGCAAATGTATTTAATTGCTAATATTTCAGCATTCTCTGCTGAACAACCAATCGTACATTACTTTACTCAACCATTCTGGTCATATGTTATTACACTTGGTGGTGGAGGAGCTACAATGGGACTTTGTATCTTATTGTTGAGATCTAAATCAGCAGAATTAAAGACATTAGGAAAATTATCAATTGGGCCTGCAATCTTTAATATCAATGAACCAATTATCTTTGGTTTACCAATGGTTTTAAATCCATTGATGATGATTCCATTTATCTTTGTACCAGTAATCAATTCAATTATTGCTTATGGTTTAATGGCCTTCCATATTGTAGGAAAAGGAATTATTGAAACACCATGGACAACACCAGCTCCACTTGGAGCCGCACTTGGATGTATGGATTTCAAAGCAGCAATCATGGTTATTGGTTTAATTATCTTAGACATGGTTTTATACTATCCATTCTTTAAATTATTAGAAAAACAAAAATTAGAAGAAGAAAATTCAGTACAAACAAATTAAAAAAAGAAGATAAAAACTCACACATAAATCTTTTAAAAATTGAATAACTTAAGTTAGCTCTAGTGATCATCAAGACCATTAGAGCTTTTTTTAAACTTAAAGTTCGACATTAATTTCTCTCGTTTTTTAAAGAAGGTGGATACTATGTCAACTAAAGTTAGGGTAAACCTGAGAGAAATGTATTCTAAATATTATAATCAAGATTGTTTTGTTGAAGTTGATCAGGATGTTTATGACACAATGAACAAATATGATCACATTTTTGCAGCATATAAAAGAAAAGTAGATTATCATAAGGGATATATTTCATTAGATCGAAGTCTATTTCTAGAATTAAAAAAATTGGCTTTGATATTAACGAAAACTTATTTTTGAAAGAATTAATAAGTTTTATAGAATTAACAATTAAGGACTTACCAGTACAAGAAAAAGATATTAAAATTTAGATGAAAAAAATCGTGATATTTTATTGGTGTTGAATAGTATAAACACGAAAGATCCTTTTAGTGAAAACTAAAGTGTATTTTTAGAGTTTATCTATTTATAAGGAAATTAATTTGTTATACTAAAAATAGAAATGAAAAGGAGTATATTATGAAATTACATTATCGAGGAAAATACAATTTAGATCCGGCAACCTTACCAACCTGTAAGCATCAACCGAATGCTGTTAAATTTAAAGAAGTTGACTCAACAAAAGAGCTTGCCGTTATTGCTAATGGCATAGCAATAGCCTTAATGATTTTGTTATCTATTCCTGTTTATTTAAAATATAAAGGTTTATTATTTGATTATTTTGATGAAATGATGGTAGGGGCAATGCTTCCTTTATTAACGATGTTTCCTCATGAACTTATACATGCTCTTTGTTTTAAAGAAGATGTTTATTTATATACAAATTTTAAACAAGGTCTCTTGTTTGTTGTAGGATGTGAAACAATGAGTAAACACAGATTCATTTTTATGTCACTTTTACCAAATATTGTTTTTGGTTTTCTTCCGTATATGATTTCTTTTTTAGGAATTCAATATTTAACTTTAGCTGTTTTAGGCGTTATTGCAATTGGTATGGGTGCAGGAGATTATTATAATGTTTTTAATGCGTTAATTCAAATGCCTAAAGGGGCACGCACATATTTATACCAAATGAATTCTTATTGGTATATACCGGAAAAATAATAAAAAGAAAAAAATATTTTGAAGTGGATGTGCTTACATTGGTTTTGAGCGTTGAGAAAGTAAAAAAATAGGTTTATACTAAAGAAGTAGAGTAAAGGAAGGCAAGAGTTATGAAGAAAAATGAGATTATGTCAAAAACAAAAATTGTATGTACTATTGGACCAGCTTCTGAAAGCAAAGAAATGCTTACAAAATTAGTCAAAGCTGGAATGAATGTGATGAGATTAAACTTCTCACATGGAACTCATGAAGAACATGAAGAAAAAATCAATACTTTATTAGAAATTAATAAAGAGCTTTCAACAAATGTAGCAATCTTATTAGATACAAAAGGACCTGAAATTCGTACAGGAGATTTCGTTGGAGGTAAAACTTCTTTTAAAAAAGGCCAAACATCTGTTATTTGTGTAGAAGATATTGTAGGAACAAGTGAACGTTTTACAATTACTTATAAAGATTTATATAAAGATGTTAAACCAGGTGGTTTCATTTTAGTAAATGATGGTCAAGTTGAATTATTAGTTGATCATATTGATGGAACAGATATTGTTTGTGTGGCTGCCAATGATGGTGATGTTAAAAACAAACGTGGAATCAACGTTCCAGGAATTAAATTAGGATTTGATTACTTATCACCAAAAGATATTTCAGATTTAACATTTGGAGCACATCAACCATTTGATTATGTAGCTGCTTCATTCTGTCGTAGAGCACAAGATATCATTGATATTAAAAAATTATTAATTGAAAATGGTAGAAATGATATTCAAATCTTAGCGAAGATTGAAAATCAAGAAGGTGTTGAAAATGTAGACGAAATTCTTGATATTGCAGATGGAATCATGGTCGCTCGTGGAGATTTAGGTGTAGAAGTTCCTGCTGAAGATGTGCCACTTATTCAAAAATCGATTATTAAAAAATGTAAACAACGTGGAAAAATCGTTATTACTGCAACACAAATGTTAGAAAGTATGCAACAAAATCCACGTCCAACTCGTGCAGAAGTATCTGACGTTGCAAATGCTATTTATGATGGAACAGATGCTATTATGTTATCAGGAGAATCAGCAAGTGGATTATATCCTCAAGAAGCTGTCTTAATGATGTCAAAAATTGCACATAAAATTGAATCAAATTTAGATTATCAAAGTTTACAAAGACAAGCAATTCGTACAGCACCTGATGATACAAGTGAAGCAATCTGTATGTCCGTTGCTGAAATTGCTTATAAATTTAATGTTGCCGCAATTATTGCCTTTACAGAATCAGGATTTACTGCTCGTAAAATGGCACGTTATCGTACAAAATCTCGTATCATTGCTGCGACACCTTCACTAAAGACAGTAAGAGCTTTAGCTTTAAACTGGGGTGTTAAAGCAGTTCCTTGTAAACCTTTAAATTCACGTATTTCAATGATTGATTATGCAAGTATCATTGCTCGTGAAAATGGTGTTAAACCAGGTCAAAAAATTATTGTAACTGGTGGTACTCCAGGGGTTAAAGGTACCACAAGCTATTTAGAACTTATCGAAGTTAAATAAAACACTCGAAAGAGTGTTTTTTTTAAATTCATAAAAATGAAATAATAAGGTTATACTATACAAGAGGAAATAAATAATAGAAAGAGAGGTTTTATAAATGTGTACAGCAGCAACTTATCAAACTAAAGATTTTTATATGGGAAGAACGTTAGATTATGAGTTTTCTTATGGTGAAAAAATTGCTATTATGCCAAGAAACTATCCTTTACAATTTAGACATGATGGAAAAAAGATCACTCATTATGCTTTAATTGGTATGGCTCATGTTATTGATGATTATCCATTATATTATGATGCCGTTAATGAAAAAGGTTTAGGTATGGCAGGTTTAAATTTTGTAGGAAATGCTTGTTATAATGATGTTCAAGAAAATGTAAGGAATGTCGCTCAATATGAATTTATTCCTTGGATTTTAAGTCAATGTGCCTCTTTAAATGAAGCAAAAAAACTCATCAAAGAAATGAATCTTGTTAAAACGCCTTATAACGAACAACTTCCTGCAGCTTCATTACATTGGATCATTGCAGATAAAAGTGGATGTATTACCGTTGAATCTGTCAAAGAAGGATTAAAAGTCTATGAAAATCCAGTTGGTATCTTAACTAATAATCCTGCTTTTGACAAACAAATGTTTAATTTAAATAACTATATGTTTTTATCACCCAAACAACCTGTAAATATGTTTTCTAAAGAATTAGATTTAAAAACTTATTCTAGAGGAATGGGAGCTTTAGGACTTCCTGGAGATTTATCTTCTATGTCACGCTTTGTTCGTGTCGCTTTTACAAAAATGAATGCAAAATCAAAAAGCAGTGAAAAAGAAAGTGTTAATCAATTCTTTCATATTTTAGGATCGGTTGAACAACAAAGAGGATGTTGTGAAGTGGCTGAAGAAAAATATGAAATTACAATTTATACATCATGTTGGAATAGTCAAAAGGGTATTTACTATTATACAACCTATGATCGTCGTCAAATTACGGCAGTTAATATGCATAAAATAAATTTAGATGGGCAACAACTTATAAGTTATCCAATGCTTAATGACGAAGAATTTTATGAACAAAACTAATATTTTTGAGATAGTGAAAGCTATCTTTTTTTTTATTATTAAATGTGATTAAAATCGCATGAACAACATATATTTCAAAGAAAATAAGTTAATTTTTTAACTTGGTGTAAACGCTTTCAATTTAAAAAAGATAGGACTACAATAAGGTTAAAGGGGATGAAAATCATGCATTTAAAATCATTTATTGGAGGTATACATCCAAAAGATCAAAAACACTATACAAAAGATTTGCCAATCATCAAGCTAAATGCAAGTGAAGAAGCTGTATTTTTGTTAAAACAACATATTGGAGCGCCTTGTAAACCACTTGTTAAAATAAAAGATGAAGTTAAAGTAGGACAAAAAATTGCTTGTGAAGATGGTTTTGTTTCTAGTCCGATTATTTCATCTGTTTCAGGAACAGTAAAAGCAATAGAAGAAAGAATGGATATTTCTGGAAAAATGCAACAAGCAATCGTTATAAATAATGATGGTTTGTATCAAAGTATTGAAATAGAAACAAATGATTATAAATCATTAAGCTATGAAGATAAAATAGAAAAAATTAAAGAAGCTGGGATTGTCGGCTTGGGCGGTGCTGGTTTTCCAACACACGTTAAATTATCTGTTAAGGATACTAATAAGGTTCATTATTTTATTGTTAATGGGGCAGAATGTGAACCCTATCTTACGAGTGATTATCGTTTGATGTTGGAAAAAACAGATGAACTTATAGATGGAATCCATGTGATTTTAGACATGTTTCCTAAGGCAATTTGTTATATCGCAATTGAAGATAATAAAAAAGAAGCGATTTCTTTACTTGAAGAAAAGTGTAAAGATGAAGATAAAATCGAAGTAAAGGCTTTAAAAACAAAATATCCTCAAGGTGGAGAAAGAATGTTGATTAAAGTTCTTACAGGAAAAATGCTTAATTCAAAAATGCTTCCTGTTGATGTGGGTTGTATTGTAGATAATGTAGCGACAACAATTGCTATTAATCAAGCCGTTCGTTATAATCAACCACTTTTTTCTAAAGTAATGACAATATCTGGAGAAGGAATAAAACCTTGTAATATAGAGGTTCCTTTAGGAACAAGTTTTCAGTTTATTGTAGATCAACTTGGCGGTTTTAAAGGTGAAATCAAAAAAATTATTTGTGGAGGGCCGATGATGGGAAGTGCTTTGATGACACTAGATCTTCCAGTTACAAAAACAACCAGTGCTATTCTTGCTATGAATCAAGATGAAGTTTCACTTTATGAGCCTTCTGCGTGTATTCGTTGTGGAAGATGTTTAGATGTTTGTCCAAGCTTGCTTAAACCACAAATACTCTATCAAATTGCGTTAAAAAATGATACAGAAGCCTTTATCAAAAATCAAGGTATGGATTGTATTGAATGTGGCTGTTGTAGTTATACTTGTCCAGCCAAACGAAATATGACACAAGCCTTTAAGAAAATGAAATATTTAGTTTCAATTAATAAAAGAAAGTAGGTAGCTTTATGAATCAATTATTACATGTATCTTCTTCACCACATATTAAAGATAAAGTCACAACATCTTCCATTATGCTTGATGTTGTTATTGCCTTATTACCAGCTACTTTTTTTGGAATCTATCAATTTAAAATAAAGGCTTTATTTATTATTCTAACCACGATAATCACATGTGTTTTATCAGAATATATCTATGAATATTTCATGAAAAAAACGATAACAATCAAAGATTTATCAGCTGTTGTTACAGGCCTTATTTTAGCTTTAAATTTACCAGCAACGGTTCCTTTATGGATACCAGTGATTGGTGGGATTTTTGCAATCATTGTTGTTAAACAGCTTTATGGTGGATTAGGACAAAACTTTATGAATCCTGCATTAGCAGCACGTTGTTTTTTACTCATTTCTTTTGCAGGTAGAATGACTAATTTTGTTTTTGATGGTCTAACTTCACCGACACCTTTAGTTGTTTTAAAAAATGGACAAAGCTATGAACTTTTAAAGATGTTTTTAGGAACGACTTCAGGAACAATAGGAGAAACATCAACTTTCGCTTTACTTATTGGTGCAGGTTATTTGCTTATAAAAGGAATTATCAAGGTAACAATTCCTTTAACTTATTTAATTATATTTTCAATTTTTACTTTATTTTTTTCACCTTGTTCATTTGACTTTTATTATTTGGCTTGTGAACTTTGTGGAGGAGGACTTATTTTTGGTGCCTTTTTTATGGCAACAGATTATGTTACAAGTCCTATGGATCGAAAGGGACAAATCGTTTATGGAATTATTTTAGGAATTTTAACAGGACTCTTTCGTTTCTTTGGAACAAGTAGTGAAGGTGTTTCTTATGCAATCATTATTTCTAATTTACTTGTTCCATTAATTGATAAAATCACTTTAAAAGGTGGTGTTTTCTAATGAATTTAAAAAAAATAATAAAAGATGTTTTTATTCTTTGTTTAATAACAATTATTTGTGGAGGTTTGATGGGGTATGTTTATCAAATAACAAAAAAGCCTATTGAAAAACAGGCTAAGCAAACGCAACAAGAAGCATATAAACTTGTTATGAAAAAAGCTACAAGCTTTAAAAAATACGAAGTTCAAAAAATAAAAAAATTATCAAAACAATTAAAAAATAATGAAAATAATGTAGAAATTGTCCAAGCATTAAAAGCGTATCAAAATAAAAAAAACATAGGTGAAATTATTCAAGTCATCGACCATGATGGTTTTGGCGGAGACATTGAACTTATTGTTGGTATCAATCAACAAAAAGAAATTACCGGTGTTGAAATTTTATCCATTGATGAAACTGTTGGACTAGGGATGAACGCTAAAAATAAAGAATTTAGAGATCAGTATAAAGGAAAAAAAGTAGATCGTTTTGAAGTTGTAAAAACCGGAAAGCAAAGTGATGAAGAAATTGATTCTTTATCAGGTGCTACCATTACTTCTAAAGCAATGACAAGCGGTATCAATGGAGCACTTGAATTTTATGATCTCTTGAAAGGAAGATGAGAATATGGAAAAGTATCTAAAACCTTTATATAATGGCATCATTAAAGAAAATCCAACATTTGTCTTGATGCTTGGAATGTGTCCAACACTTGCAGTAACGACTTCTGCTATTAATGGAATGGGAATGGGACTTACGACAATGACGGTTTTGATTATGTCTAATTTTTTGATTTCGTTGCTTAGAAATATCATTCCAAGTCGTATGCGTATACCGGGTTATATTGTTATTGTTGCTTCTCTTGTAACGGTTGTACAATTATTACTTCAAGGATATATACCTTCTTTATATGATACATTAGGAATCTATATTCCTTTAATTGTTGTTAACTGCATTATCTTAGGAAGAGCGGAAGCTTTTGCTTCTAAAAATCCACCACTTCTTTCTATGATGGATGGGATAGGAATAGGTCTAGGATTTACTTTAGCTCTTACATGTATTGGTTTAGTAAGAGAAATCTTAGGGTCAGGAACAGCATTTTCAGTACCTTTACCATTTTCTTTTGAACCTATCACGATTTTTGTTATGGCGCCAGGCGCATTCTTTGTTTTAGCTTTTTTAACGGCCATTCAAAATAAATTAAAGCTACCAAGTGCCACAAATACAAAAGAATCTTCTCTTAAATGTGGGGGAAATTGTGTTGAATGTTATGGTCATCAATGTCAAATAAACAAATCCTTATTAAAGGAGGAACTTAAAAAATGAAAACTCTTATTCTAACACTGATTAGTGTTTCCTTAGTCAATAATGTTGTCCTATCTCAATTTTTAGGATTATGTCCATTTCTAGGAGTTTCAAAACAGACAAAAACAGCACTTTCAATGGGTGGCGCCGTCATCTTTGTTATTACGATTGCTTCAGCCGTCACAAATTTATTATACCGTTTACTTGTTTTATTTCATGTTGAATATTTAGAAACAGTGTCTTTTATATTAATTATTGCTGCATTAGTACAACTTGTAGAACTCTTTTTAAAAAAATATTCTAAACCACTTTATAATTCATTAGGAGTTTATTTACCGTTGATTACAACTAACTGTGCAGTTTTAGGAGTGGCTCTTACCAATGTTCAAAATAATTATGATTTTATTACAAGTGTTGTTGCTGGTTTTGGAACAGCATTAGGATTTACAATTTCTATTACCATACTTGCAGGAATTAGAGAAAGAATTGCGGATAATGATATTCCTCATGTCATGCAAGGATCGCCCATCGTTTTAATTACCGCTGGTTTAATGGCGATTGCTTTTATTGGTTTTTCAGGACTTATCTAAGGAGGATTTTTTATGAATACTGTATTAATTGCCATACTTGTTGTCGGAAGTATTGGCCTTATCGTGGGTGTTTTTCTATCTTTAGCGAGTGAAAAATTCCATGTTCAAGTTAATGAAAATGAAGAAAAAATAAGAGCGGTTTTACCAGGTAATAACTGTGGTGCTTGTGGTTATCCAGGATGTGATGGACTTGCTTGTGCGATTGCTAAAAAAGAAGCACCAATCAATCAATGTCCTGTAGGTGGCAATGAAGCTGCTAAAAAAATAGGAGAAATTCTCCATTTAGAAGTAGAAGAGAATATACATTTAGTGGCTTATGTTAAATGTAAGGGAACGTGTGATAAAATACAAAGACAATATCAATATGACGGCATTCATGATTGTTTAAGTGCGGCCGTTGTCCCAGGAAGTGGCGATAAAAAGTGTCGTTTTGGTTGTATGGGGTATGGCAGTTGTGTAAAGGATTGTGCTTTTGATGCCATTCATGTTATTGACGGTGTTGCTCAAGTTGATAAAGAAAAATGTAAATCGTGTCAAAAGTGTATGGATGCTTGTCCGCGGCATCTTATTGAAATGGTCCCCTATGAATCTTTATGTCATGTAAGATGTAATAGTCATGATAAAGGGCCAGTAGTTAATAAAAACTGTAAGACAGGATGTCTAGGATGTATGATGTGTCAAAAAGTTTGTCCAACAGGAGCGATTAAAGTTGAAAACTTTTTAGCACATATTGATTATTCTAAATGTATTCATTGTGGTAAATGCAAAGAAAAATGTCCAAGAAAGATTATTGAATAAAAAGAAAAAGGACATTAGTCCTTATTTAAATAGTGCTTAAAGGATTTGCTATAACTTACTTGATTGTTTTCATCGATAAAACAACCAGAAACATCTTCAAGTGAGTTAAGTAATTCAAGTCCTTTTTCTTTTCCTAAAGAAAAACAAACCGTGCTCAAAGCATCTCCTTGAATTGATTTTTTAGAAATAATCGTTACTGAACTTAAACCATTTTCATAACTATAACCTGTTTTTGGATTTAAAATATGATGATATCTTTTAGAATCAATTTTAAAAAATCTTTGATAAGTTCCACTTGTAACAACAGATAAATCATTGATTTTTAAACTAAACAATGAATCAGACGTTTGTTGTGGGTTGGTAACACCAATAATAAAAGGATTCTCTTGTTTTTTTCCAACGCATAAAATATTACCTCCTAAATTAATAAGGGCACTTTTGACATTTTCTTTAAGTAAATAGTTTTTGATTTGATCGGCGATGTATCCTTTCGCAATCGCTCCTAAATCAATCATCGTTTCTGTATTTAGAAAACGTATTTTATGATTTTCTAAAATAATATTTTTATAAGAAACGTCGTGAAGATGTTGTTGAATCAATGGATCTTCAGGAAGTGTGTGCTTTTTAAAATCCCATAATGAAGAAATCGAACCAATGGTAATATCAAAGCTTCCTTTTGATAAATCACTATAATAAAGACCTTGTTTAATAACTTTATAGAGATCATTGGATAATTCCTGAGCTTCTAATTTGTTGGAAGAATGGTTGATTTTATAGAGTTCACTTTTTTTATTATTGGTAGAAAATATACGCTCGTATTTCTTGCATAAATCAAAACAGTTATTTAAAATATTTTTAGAAGAAGAATCATAAAGGGTTATTTGGATAATTGTGTCTAGACAAAATTCTTTATTAGAAAGAGGAGCTGTATTTTTACAACCGCAAAGGATAAATGAAAAAATAAGTAATGAAAGTATTGATTTTTTCATAGGCAACCTCCTTTTTTATATTATAGCATGGAGTAAGAAGATGAAAAATAAAACGTTAAGAAATGATTTGATTATTCTTGGCATTCTTGTTGTTTTGATAGGAGGTCTTTTTCTTTTTAAATCAAAACAACAAGGAGCAAAAATTGTCATAAAAAGAAATGATCAAATTGAAGGTTATTATTCTTTAGATGATGATCGAATCATTAATATTGATAATGAAAATATAATACAAATTAAAAATCATGAGGCTTTTATGATAAAAGCAACTTGTCCAGATCATTTATGTATTAAACAAGGGAAAATAAATAAAAAAGGGGCAACGATTGTTTGTTTACCGCATCATTTAGTTGTAGAAGTGATTGAAGGAAATGAAGGAAAAGAAGATGGAAAAGTCTATTAAAAAATTATGCTATTTGGCTTTATTTTGTGCAATAGCGATTGTTTTAAGTTATATAGAATCATTAATACCTCTTTATTTAGGTGTTCCAGGAGCTAAATTAGGGCTTGCAAATGTCGTTACTTTGACATTACTTCTTTGTTTTGGCTTAAAAGAGGCTTTTATTGTTATGCTTTTAAGAATATTGATTGTTTCTATGACTTTTACGAATTTTTATATGTTTTTATATAGTTTATCAGGAGGATTGATTTCTTTAATAATCATGTGTTTATTTTTAAAAACAAATTTATTTTCTAATATCATTATTTCCATTATGGGTGGTATTTTTCATAATGTAGGACAATTATTGATGGCAATGCTTTTTTTTAGTTCAACAGTATTTATGTATTATTTACCTTATCTAATGCTTTTTGGTATACTATCGGGTATTGTAATAGGCATTTTAGGTGAAATCATTTATTTAAAAATAGGAAATCAATTAAAGAAAAGAGGTTAGAAGTATGTTTATTGTTCAAAAAATAGAAACAATGCAACGATTAAAAGAAAACTATTTCCAATCTTAGTAGCAAAAATACAAGAAGAAAAGATGAAAGAATGGGTTAAATGTTATAAAAGTGATGTTTTGATTAATAGTTGTGTTTGTGAAAGGGGACTTAAAATAGGTGAGATTTAGTCAATATCTAGTAGCTAAAAATTTATAATTTGTTTTACTTAAGGATTTGATATGTAATTGAAATTGTCTTTTTTGTGATTACTTTTAAAATAGAAATCAAAGGAAGAAAAGAACTATGAAAGACTAATATCGCTATTTTGTAAATAAGGGAAATCACCAAATAAAAATAATATATTAAAACAAGAAGAATATCGCTTTAAAACATTTAATCAAAATACCGCACTTCAAATTATTCAACAAATCATAGAGGCTGCTAAAGCGTATGATAAACCTTTTGCATCAAGAATTGTTTATGGAGATAAAATCATTGCTGAATACAGTGAACTAGAAAATACGTCGTGGTTAAATCGAAAAGAAAAAGTTTGTTATGAAACGAAACATTCTTCGTATTATATCTTCTTAGATAATCGATTAGTCATGACACCAATGCGAACAAACTTTGGTGAATAAAATGGTGAGATGCGTTTTTTACATATGAATTATTATGAAAGACGTGCTAAAGGAGGCTATGGTCTTTTAATTGTAGAAAATGCTTATGTGAAATATCCAGAAGGAAGTAATGGAACAACACAATTACGTATAGATGCCGATAATTATATACCTCGTCTTTATAAACTATGTGAAACCATTCATCAATATGGTACGAAAATAGCTATTCAATTAAACCATGCAGGAGCAAGTGCCATGGAAAGTCGTATTGGAATACAACCTGTTTCTGCGAGTGCAACTCCTAATAAAGCAGGAGGAGCGATTCCTCGTGCTTTAACAGTAGAAGAAATTTATAGTATTGCAGATGATCATGCAACAGCTGCTAAAAGAGCACAAACCATTGGTTTTGATGCAATAGAAATTCATGCGGGACATTCTTATTTGATTTCTCAATTTTTATCACCCCTTACCTTTGTTTTTGTTATAACGAATTCTATTTCTTTTGAAAAATGAGTTTTCATTTTATGAAAAAATGTAACCGAATACAATAAAATAAATATAATAAGTAAAGAACAAATAGGAGGAATTCAAATGGGATTTAAAGAAGGTTTTTTTTGGGGTGGCGCAACAGCTGCTAACCAATATGAAGGTGGATATTTAAGCGGTGGTAAAGGTCTTGCTATTCAAGATGTCATCACTGGTGGAGATGGAAGAAATAATATTCCTAGACGTATGGCTTTAAAATTAGCGGATGGATCTACAAAATTTATTGACCGTAGAGGCACAGAAGTACCGGATGGAGCTGTACCTTATGTAGATGAAAATACATATTATCCTAGTCATGTGGCTACAGATTTTTATCATCATTATAAAGAAGATATTGCTTTGTTTGCGGAAATGGGATTTAAATCATTCCGTTTATCTATTAACTGGACAAGAATTTTCCCAAATGGTGATGAAAAAGAACCTAATGAAAAAGGTTTACAATTCTACGATGATATTTTTGATGAAATGTTAAAATATGGTATTGAACCACAAGTAACAATTGTACATTTTGATTTACCACTTCATCTTGCCACAGAATATGATGGTTGGTATAACAGAAAAACAATTGATTTCTATATGAATTATGTTGAAACGATTTTCAATCGTTACAAAAATAAGGTTAAATATTGGTTAACATTTAACGAAATTAACTTCTGTAAAGATTATACAAATTTAGGAATTACAGAAGCTTTATCTAGACCTGATAAAGTTGCACAAGCAGTTCATCATTTACTTGTTGCTGCAGCAAAAACAGTTATTCGCGGACATGAAATCAATCCTGATTTTATGATTGGTATGATGATCAATTATTCAGAAATTTATCCAGAAGATTGTAATCCAGAAAATATGTGGAAACGTATTACAGAAAAAAGATTACGTACATTCTATACAGATGTTCAAAATAAAGGATTCTATCCGGAATGGAAACTTATTGAATATAAAAATGCTGGTATTGAATTAAAAATGGAAGAAGGAGATCTTGAAACATTAAAAGCAGGGACAGTGGATTATATAGGTTTCTCTTACTATTCAACAAGTGTTGCTACTGTAAACGTAGATGCTAAAAGAACAGCTTCAAACTTAGAAAGTGCTGTTAAAAACCCTTATTTAAAAGCAAATGATTGGGGATGGCAAATTGATCCAGTTGGTCTACGTATTGTTTTAAATGAATTATGGGATCGTTATCATAAACCACTATGGATCGTTGAAAATGGTTTAGGAGCTATTGATAATGTTGAAGAAGATGGTTCAATTCATGATCCTTATCGTATTGATTATATGAAACAGCATATCATTGAAATGAAAAAAGCAGTTGATGAAGATGGTGTTGATTTAATGGGATATATGCCTTGGGGATGTATTGATGTGGTTTCAGCAGGAACTGGTGAAATGAGAAAACGTTACGGATTTATCTATGTAGATATGGATGACGATGGAAATGGTGATTTGCACCGTGCACGTAAAGATTCTTTCTACTGGTATCAAAAAGTATGTCAGTCTAACGGAGAAGAATTATAAAAAAGAATTGCGAATGCAATTCTTTTTTTAATGGTTTTCTTTTATTAATTGGAAGAATGATTTCATTTCATGAGAAAGCCATTTGTTTTTATGGCAGAGAAGCTGACGATAGACATCAATTTGGTAATCAGGAATATTAATTTGAATGATTTTTTTATTTTTTAAATCATTTTCTAAAATATATTTTGGTAAAAAACTGATATATTGATCAAGTTTCAATAGTTCTAAAAGTAAATCTGTATTTTTAGATTGAATAAAAGGTTTGATTTCTAAATGGTCTTCATGAAGTTTTTCTTCGAGAAGACGACGATAACTGGCATCTTTTTCTGTTAAAATAATAGGATAAGCTAAGATATCTTGAATTGTTGGTTGTTTCATTTTGCAAATTGGATGATGACATGATGCTACAAAAGCAACTTCTTCTTTGAATTGATATATTTTTAGCCAATCTGTATCTAAAAGTTGTTTATCAACTAAGTAAGCAAAATCAATATCATTATTTTTAAGCATTTTTAAGAGTCCTTCAATTGTATCTGTTGTAATCGAAACAGATACATGAGGGTGGTATTGATGATATTTACAAATAAGCTGAGGAACTATGGAAGAACATAATGAATCAATAGTTCCAATTGTAAGATGACCATTAAGTTCCAATGAAGGATTAATGGCTTCTTTCGCACATGAAATATCATCAAGTATCTTCAAACAGTGCTGATAAAATGTTTTACCATGATTTGTAAGAGTTACCTTTTTACCTAAACGATCAAACAATTGCACACCCAGTTCTCTTTCAAGATTTTTGATATGAACGGTGATGGATCCTTGACAATAATCTAACTTTTTAGAAGCTTTTGAAAAACTGCCTTGTTGAACAATTGTTGTAAATGAAATAAGTTCTTGTATTTCCATAAAATTCTCCTATTAAAAAAATTAAACATATCCATTAAAATCATTTAATTTACTTGATAATACATTTATATTAAACTAGAGTTATCAATTAATCAAGGAGTAAAGGAGCGTTTATATGAAAAAGACAGAACAAAAATATCAAACGTATGTTCAAATATTAAAAGAAGAATTAATTCCTGCTATGGGATGTACAGAGCCGATTTCATTAGCGTATGGAGCAAGCCTTGCTAGAAAAGTGTTAAATCATTTACCTACAAAAATTGTTGTAGAAGCAAGTGGGAGTATTATAAAAAATGTAAAGAGTGTCATTGTTCCTCATACACATCATTTAAAAGGAATTAAAGCAGCTGTTTGTGCTGGAATCATAGGGGGCAATGCTGATAAATATTTAGAAGTATTAAGTCAAATTGATGAAAAAACAAAGGAAGAAATAGACCAATATATAGAAAAAGTAGATTTTGAAGAACATTTTTTAGAGAGTTCAAAAGTATTTGATTATATAATAACGGTTTGGAATAAAAAAGAGTATGTAAAAGTGAGAGTAAGTGATTCTCATATGAATGTTGTTTGTATAGAAAAAAATGGAGAAATACTTCAAAAAGAGAAAAGCATTATAAAAGAGGAAAAAGCAGATCGCTCATTATTAGATATAGAAGATATTTATGATTTTATAGCGACTGTTGATTTGATCGATATTCAAGAAATTTTAGAAAGACAACTAGATTATAATTATGCGATAGCTTGTGAAGGTTTAAACGATAATTATGGAGCTAATATTGGAAAAGTTCTTTTAAAATCTTTTGGCAATGATGTAAAAAATAAAGCGAAGGCTTATGCTGCAGCAGGGAGTGATGCAAGAATGAATGGTTGCGAATTGCCGGTTGTTATTAATTCGGGGAGTGGTAATCAAGGTATGACATGTTCTTTACCTATTTTTATCTATGCTCAAGAATTAAAGGTTTCAAAAGAAAAAATGTTTAGAGCATTAGCACTATCTAACCTTGTAGCAATTCATGAAAAAAGTGGTATTGGAACTTTATCAGCTTATTGTGGGGCAGTAAGTGCCGCTACTGGAGCTGGTGCGGGAATTGCTTACTTATACGATGAAGATTATCAAACTGTCATTCATACAATTGTTAATACACTTGCCAATGTTTCGGGGATAGTTTGTGATGGAGCCAAAGCTTCTTGTGCGGCAAAAATTGCTTCTAGTGTTGATGCGGCTATTTTAGGCTATCATATGTACAAAAATGGACAAGAATTTAAATCTGGAGACGGACTTGTGATGGAAGATGTTGAAGCAACGATTCAGAGTGTCGGACGATTAGGCAGAGAAGGAATGAAGGAAACAAATAAAGAAATTATTAAGATGATGATTCATGAATAATAGACAAATGGAGCATTGATTTATCAATACTCCATATTTTTATTTTGAAGTTAAATCTTTAATAACATCACTGGCAATAATGAGACCTACAGTTGAAGGAACAAAAGCGTTACTTCCAGGAATATCTCTTCTAATTGTACATTTACGTTTTGTACCAGGAGGGCATATACAATGTGTTCGGCAACTAATGGATAAATCATCTATTGGGCGAATTGGTTTTTCTTCAAAATAAACAACTTTTAATTTTTTAACATGTCTTTTTTTTTAGTTCTCTACGCATGACTTTTGCTAGAGGACATACTTTTGTTTTATAAATATCTGTGATTTTAAATTGAGTAGGATCAACTTTATTTCCAGCTCCCGTACTTGAAATAATGGGAATATTGTGTTCTTGGGCTTTTAAAACAAGCTCGATTTTCGCAGAAACTGTATCAACTGCATCAATAATATAATCATAATCTTCAAATGAAAAATCATTTGCATTTTCAGGTAAAAAGAAGCATTGATGTGTGTGAACGTTTACTTTTGGATTGATTTGTAACATTCTTTCTTTCATAACATCTGTTTTATATTTACCAACAGTATCGAAAGTAGCGATTATTTGACGATTTATATTGGTAAGGCAAATTTTATCATCATCAATTAAATCAAAAGAGCCAATGCCACTTCTTACAGGGGCTTCACAAACGTACCCGCCAACACCATCTAGACCAAAAATGGCTACATGGTTATTTTGAAGTTTATTCATGGCTTCTTTTCCATATAATAATTGTGTTCTTGAAAATTGGTTTAACATAGGTCTTCCTTAATTATAGTAAAATACTATGAAATATTGTAATCATTTATATGATGAAGTCAATATTTTTTGTTGACTTTAAAAAAATATTTTTGTAGAATAACACTCGGCTTTAAATTAAATATTTGGTATCTATTGGAAACGCACACTCCCTGAGTGATAACGAACAACACAATTCATTATCATAAGGAGGTTTTTTTATGCCAAAAACAAAATTTCAAGAAATTATTTTTACTATTATGATGGTTTTCATGATGGTCTATTTTATGATTTGTTACAACATTGCTTTAAATGTTGGAAGTATGACAAATCAAGTGTTTTTAGATGCTTTTCATGAATTAGTGATTATGGGACCTATTGCCTTTATTTTAGATTTCTTTATTATTGGATACTTAGCTAAAAAGAAAGCATTTCAAATCGTTAACTTAGAAAAAGATAATCCTTTTCATTTAGTTATCGCAATTTCCATTGTTTCAATTATTTTAATGTGTCCTTGTATGTCACTTGTAGCAACGCTTTTATTTAAAAATGCAGGAAGTCAAATCATTGCGATTTGGTTACAAACAACAGTAATGAATTTCCCAGTGGCATTTTTCTTACAATTATGTTTTGCTGGGCCAATCGTTAGATTTGTCTTTGGAAAAATTTTTAATGAAAATAGAGCTTAGTCTCTATTTTTTTATTTTACAAAGAAAAAGAGTTTCGCTAAAATAAAAGAAGATAAGGGGGATTTTAAATTGAAACTAACAATGCTTGGAACAGGGAATGCACTGGTTACAAAGTGCTATAATACGTGCTTTATCATTGAAAATGAAAATGATTATTTTATGGTGGATGCCGGTGGGGGAAATACGGTATTAAATCAACTTGAAAAAGCAAAAATCAATTGGAAAGAGATAAAACATATTTTTGTAACGCATAAGCATATTGATCATTTGCTTGGTATGATTTGGATGATTCGTCTTATTTGTCAAAATATGGCAGCAGATAAATACGAAGGAGAAGCATACATTTATGGCCATCAAGAAGTGATTGAGATGTTAGAAACGATAGCTCGAATGCTTTTACAAAGTAAACAAACAAAATTTATCAATGATCGTTTGCATCTTGTTGTTGTACATGATGGTGAAGTAAAAGAAATCATTGGTAAGAAAGTTACTTTTTTTGATATTCAATCAACAAAAGCTAAACAATTTGGTTTTATGATGGAATTGGATCAAGATAGAAAATTAACATGTTGTGGGGATGAACCTTATAATGAAGAAAATGAAAAATATGCTTTAAAGAGTGATTATTTATTACATGAAGCTTTTTGCTTGTATGATCAAGTAGATATTTTTCATCCTTATGAAAAACATCATTCAACAGTTAAAGATGCGTGTCAACTTGCTCAAAAATTAGCTGTTAAAAATATTATTCTTTATCATAGTGAAGATCAAAATATTAAAAATCGTAAGGAACTTTATACAAAAGAAGGGAAAGATTATTTTGATGGAAATATTTATGTTCCAAATGATTTAGAAGTAATTGAATTATAGAAAGGAGATTTATATGCTTATTGTTAATCAAATAGAAAACACCCATTTTTCAAAAACAGAAAGAGAAATTGTTGATTATATTATTGATCAAGGGATGAATATTGAAAAAATGTCAGCTAATGAAATTGCTAGAAATACCTTTACAAGTGCACCTTTATTGGTAAGAATTGCTAAGAAATTAGGGTATAGTGGTTTTAATGAGTTTAAGAGTGCGTATTTAAAAGAACTTGCGTATATGTTAGAAGAAACCGACGTAGATGCTTCTATTCCGTTTTTGTTGAGTGATGATTTGATGACAATTAGTAAAAACATTGCGTTATTAGAAAAAGAAACTATTCAAGATACAGAACAATTGAATCATCACGATGAATTACAACATGCAATCTCATTATTAGAAAAAACTAAGAAAATAGATGTCTATGGTGTTTTAGATAATATTTTACTCGCAAAACATTTTCAAACATTGATGATGGATATTGGTAAAGATGTTCAAGTTATTGATCAGGTAACAGGACAAAAAAGAAGTGCGTGCTTAGCTGATGAAACTCATTGTGCCATTATCATTTCTTATTCCGGTCAAACTGAAGAAATGTTGGAAGTGGCAGAAATTTATCATAAAAGACAAATACCTTTTATTTCTATTACCTGTATGGCAGAAAATTCTCTTTCTAGATTGGCAGACGCACATCTTTACCTTTCTTCAAGAGAAATGTTACATATTAAAATAGGGGACTTTGCTTCAACAACTTCATTAAAATATCTTTTTGATGTTTTATATGCAGGAATTTTTTCTAAAAATTACAAAAAGAACTTAGAAACAAAAATTGTGGTGGCTTCGTATGTGGATGATCGTCAAAGTGAAGATGAATATATAAATGAAAAATAGGTCGAGCGACCTATTTTTTTAATGCTTTATTTTTTAAATCATTTACGTATTCCATTTGATGTTCTGTATTTTCACGAAGTTCTTTTTCCATTTTTTCAACAGTAGAATGTTTAACAGCTTGAATTTCATCTTCTTTTCCATAAATCGCTTCATAAGCTTCTTTAGCGTTATGTTGTAAGGCATGACGCATTTGATGTAATTCTTCTAATTTCTTTTCATGTTCTTTGATTTCGTTATCAACAGATTTATACATTTCTTCAATTGTTAATTGCTTTTTAGTGTCATCATCGTGTTGAATGTCTTGACCGTCCTTAAAATATTTTCTTAAAGATTCTTTTGCTTGTTCATTAATTTCATTGATACTCATATTTTATTCCCTCTTTCTTACTACACCCGTATATTAGAATAAAAAATAAAAGAGATAAAGCTTTTACAACACACTTTGAATTCCATTAACAAAACTAAAAAAATGTAAGTGCTTTAAATGTTAATGATATTAACATTGACATCAAAGTTAGTCTATGCTAATTTCTTTTTAGGAGATGATTATGAATGAAGAAAAAATAAAATGTTTATTATTAATAAATGAAAATAAAAAAATAACTGTAACAGCGTTAGCTAAAAAAATGAATGTTTCAAAAGCAACAATGTCACGTATGGTCTCTTCTTTTTACGAGGAAGGGTATACCCTTGAACAAGGTAAATGTTTGCTTTCTAAAAAAGGAAAGAATTATATTGAAGAAACAAAAAGAAAAATAAAAAATTTAACTTATTGGTTACAAAAAACAAGTCGTTTAAATGAAGAAGAAGCACACCAAGAAGCCATCAAACTCTTTACAACACTCAATAAAGAAACAATTGAACGTATATGTAGTCGTATTCATTTTAATCAAGTTTTTGATCAACTTGGGGATCTTGTAGAATTTTCAGGACATTATTTAGAACATCATCTAGAACCAGGTAAATATATTTTTTCTTTTACTTTATTTCATTATAAAGATGCAAATGTTCATTCGATGGCTAACTCAGGTTTTATACATCCAGCTTATCTTTTAATTGAACAACATCAAGGTTTTTTGGTCTTTCAACCTATAGAAATGAAAAAAGAATTATTAAAAGAAAGAATTACGATTTCTTCAAAACTTAAATCAATGAAATATCTTTTGAATGGTAGGGAATATGAATGTTTTGAAAAGAATGATTGTTTCTATATTCCTATCACGGATTTGAAATTCTTTTATACAAAAGAAGAAAGATTGATGCAAACATCGCTTACGGTTAAATTAAAAGTTGATTTGTTAAAAGGACATATGCCAGAAAATCTTGCACTGTTAAAAATATTGTTTCATTAATGAAACAGTAAAAAACGTTATAAAATATTAAAAAAACAGCATTTTGTTTCATTGATGAAACAAATCAAATGCTTGTTTTTTTATTATAGAAAGATATGATGATTGTAGTTAGATATAGCTAACTATAGGAGGAAACATGAAAATATTATTGATTATATTTGGAATTATATCATTTGTATTAGGGGCTATTGGTATTATTTTACCAATACTACCAACAACACCGTTTTTACTTTTAAGTGCCTTTTTGTTTTCAAAAAGTTCAGATAGATTTCATCAGTATTTAATTCAAACAAAATTGTATCAAAAATATATCAATGAAATGGTTATTGAAAGAAAAACAACACGTAAAAAAAGAAATCAATCCTTGTTTACAGTAACACTTGTTTTTTTTATTGCGATACTCATTACACCAGTAAGAATTGGGAAAATATGTTTATTAATTATGATGAGTATTCATCATTTTATCATGCTAAAGAAAGTGGAGATTGTCAATGAATAAACTCGATCAAAAAAGAGAAAATGAAAAAAGAATATTAAAAGTGATGGTTGATATTTATCAAAGAAAACATCCTCAAGAAAGTAAGATGTGTGAAGATCTTTATAAGTACGCTTGTTTGCGTATTGATAAATGTCCGTTTATGGAAACTAAAACTTTTTGTAGTGGGTGCAAGGTTCATTGTTATCAAAAAGAATATCGAGGTCAAGTAAAAGCAGTCATGCGTTTTTCTGGAAGGTACATGCTTTTTTATCATCCAATTCTAACAATCAAGCATGGCTGGCTTTCACTTAAAGAAAGGAAAAGAAAAGATGTTTAATAAAAGATTATTGAAAACTTTTAAAACGGAGATGAAAAATGTCTATAGATTAGTAGGCGTTCAATGGCTGATTTTAATATGTCATATTTTACTTACATTTTTACATAGTTATGTTTTATCTTGCCTTTATTTAAAAAAATCATTTTCACTTACTTTTTATTTATTAAGTGTGGCTTGTTTATTTGCTTTAAAATGCTTTTTACAAACAATACAAAATAAACAAGCGCTATCTTTAAGTGAAATGATTAAAACAAAATTAAGAAAAAGTGTTTTTGATAAAATATATCATCAAAAACAGACAACTGTTTTTAAAGAATCAACGCTTACTCAACTTACAAGTGAGGGAATTGATCAGTTAGAAATCTATTTTTCTAAATATATGCCTCAATTTTTTTATGCTATGTTGGCACCTCTTACTTTATTTGTTATTGTTGGTTTTATGTCTTTAAAAGTAGCTTTTATTTTACTTTTATGTGTCCCACTTATTCCTGTTTCTATTGTTGTTGTACAAAAGATAGCTAAAAGATTGTTAGTAAGGTATTGGAATAGTTATACAGGATTGGCAGATTCTTTTTTAGAAAATCTACAAGGACTCACTACTTTGAAATATTATCAAAGTGATTTGAATTATCAAGATAAAATGGACAAAGAAGCAGAAGATTTTAGAAAGAAAACCATGCGCGTTTTAATTATGCAACTTAATTCGATTAGTGTGATGGATTTAGTGGCTTATGGTGGCTTTGGTTTAGGTGTTATTTTGGGTTTACAAGAATATTCAAATCAACATATTAATTTTATGATGTTTATTTTTATTGTAATGATTTCTATTGAATTTTTCTTACCTTTAAGAATGCTTGGGAGTTATTTCCATATTGGACAAAATGGAAATGCGGCCGCAGATAAAATTTTTAAACTGTTGGATAGTCCTAATGATATTCAAGAAAGCTATCAAAAATCAATTTCAACCTTAAGTTTTGAAGAGGTCACTTTTGGTTATGATGAAAAAACAATTTTAAAAGATATTTCGTTTTCTTTATCAAAAGGAACATTTTTAACGATTGTAGGAAAGTCGGGTTCAGGAAAAAGTACGATTGCGTCACTTCTAATGAATTTATATCCGATTCAAAAAGGTCAAATTCTTTATAATCGAGAAACGATTCCATTAACGATGACACTTTATCAAAAAATGACCTTGATTAAGGATGAAACATATATTTTAAAAGGAACAGTCTATAATCATCTTGCAATGTCAGGGTGTCTTGATCAAGAAAAAATGATTAATGTTTTAAAAGAAGTTAGACTTTTTGAAGTTTTTGAAAATCAAGGAGGTTTGAATTTTCAACTCAATGAAGGAGCTAAAAATTTATCAGGAGGTCAAAGACAAAGATTAGCGTTAGCTAGAGGACTATTATATGAAAGCGATGTTTATATTTTTGATGAAGCAACAAATAATGTTGATCGTGAAAGTGAAGAAATTATATTAAAAATCATGGAGCGTTTAGCGAAGAATAAAATCGTTATTTTTATTGCACATCGTATGGCCCATTGTAAAAAAAGTCAACTTACATTTGTTTTAAAAGAAGGAAGATTGATTCAACAAGGAAGCTATGATGAATTATTTAATCAAGATAATTTATTTAAAGAACTTGCAGAAAATCAAAGGAACTTAGAAAGGATTATTGAAAATGAAAAATAAAATAAAATTAATTGTTTCTTTATTAAAATTAGTGCGTCCTTTTTTAACATTTATGTTACTGGCTATTATTCTAGGTGTGTTAGGACATCTAACGGCAACTTTTATTACCATTTTTATTATCCTTGCTTTTTGTAAAGTGATTACTTTTTCACTAGCCGTTAAATTGATTATTCTTTGTGCTTTTTCAAGAGGAATTCTTAGATATATTGAACAAGCATGCAACCACTATATTGCCTTTAAAGTATTGGCTCACATTCGTCATTTAGTCTTTGAAAAACTGAGAGAATTGGCTCCTGCTAAATTAGAAAATGAAGACAAAGGAAATATCATTGCGATGTTGACAAGTGATGTTGAACTATTAGAAGTTTTCTTCGCTCATACCATTTCACCAGTGATGATTGCCTTTATTTATAGTATTGTCATGATTTGTTTTATCGGTCATTATCATCTTAGTTTTGGAATTTTTTCTTTTATTTGTTATAGCATCATGGGAATTTTGATTCCCTATACAACGTATAAATTGAGTCAAAAGGATGGAAGTAATTATCGTCTTTTATTTGCTAATTATAATACTTTTGTTTTGGAAACAGTCTTAGGAAAAAGAGAAATTATACAATTTAGTCAACAAGAAACACGCTTTGAACAAATGAAAAAACATCAAAATGATTTAACACAAACACATCAAAAATTAATTGATCATCAAAGTTTTCAACAAATACTTTCTGATGGACTTATTATTTTATCTATCGTTGTTTCTATTTTATTGATTAAAAATAATGTTTCTAAAGAATTGTTGATTCCAATGATGGCTTTATCATCTTCTTTTGGACCAACGATTGCCCTAGCAAACCTGGCAAATAATTTAAATCAAGTATTTCCTTGTGCTAGACGTATTTTAGATTTATTAGAGGAAAAACCATTACTTAAAGAAATTACAGACAAAAATACAACTTTAAATTTACCAATCGAAGTAAAGAATCTTTCATTTCATTATCCAAATACTTCTACGGAAGTTTTACATAAAATCAATTATACATTTGAATTTGGTAAAACCTATGGATTACTTGGAAAAAGTGGATGTGGCAAATCAACATTATTAAAATTATTAATGCATATTTATCAAGGTGAGGGAGATATTTTATTTAATAATGAATCGATTGAAGAAATCAACAGTCAAACTCTAAAAGAAAATATAAGCTATGTTGATCAAGAAACATTTTTATTTAAAGATACTTTATATCATAATATCACCTTGTTAAATCCAAATTATCAACAAGAAGAGGTTATTAAAGCGTGTAAACAAGCACAGATTCATGATTTTATTATGTCTTTACCACAAGGCTATCAAACTATTTATGATGAAAATATTTCAGGAGGACAGAAACAAAGAATTGGGTTAGCACGTGCTTTTTTAAGAAAAACACCAATTCTTTTATTAGATGAACCGACAAGTCGTATTGATAGTTTAAATGAAGCCACATTATTAGAAAGTTTAAAACAAATTAAAGATGAAAAGCTTATTATTATTGTAAGCCATCGAAAATCTTCTCTTGCTTTATGTGATGAAATTATTGAAATAGAGCAAGGAATGATAAAAAAATAGAAACGAAATAAAAAATTATTTATTTTTTTAGAAAATATCGTATAATGTAAAAAAGAATGGAGGATTTTAAGATGAAAGAATTTTTTAAAAGTAAAGAATTATGGACATTTGTAGGAGGAGCAGTTACTGCTGTTGTCACTTCAAAGTTCGCTAAAAGCAATAAAGCAAGAGAATTAGCTGTTAAAGGATTAGCTAGTGGAATGCAAGTAAAAGATAACGTAGAAGCAACTGTTACTTCTATTAAAGAAGATGCTCAAGATGTCTATGCTGAAGCAGTAGAAAAAAGTAAGGCACAATAATGATGAGTAATTTTAAAATAGTTCATGAAATCGATGGAAGATTACGTGTTCGTTTTGGACAATATGCTTTTACAAATGAACAAGCAACTATTTTAAAAAGCGATTTTTTAAAACTTGAATATGTAAGATATGTAGAAGCACATTATAAAAATGGAAGTCTTCTATTGGTTTTCGATGAAAATTATAAAAATGAAGTATTTGGTTATTTAAAAAGTTATGATTTAAGTACTTTACAAAATAGAGAAATTCCTGAAAATTGTTCTCAAAATTTACAAGTACTTGATCAAAGCTTTAAACATGAATTAATTAAAATTTTTGCTAAGAGATATGCTGTTAAGCTCTTTTTACCAAATGTTGTTGGTAAAGGAATTGCCATCTATAAAGCACTTGCTTATTTTAAAGCGGGGATTGCTTCACTTGGAAATAAACGTATTGATGTTCCAGTTTTAGATGCAACAAGTATAGGGGTATCTTTATTACGCAAAGAATTTAATACAGCAAGCAATATTATGTTGATGCTTAAAATTTCTGAATTATTAGAAGATTACACACGTCAAAAAGTCACTTTACAATTAGGTGATAGCTTGATGAATAAATTTGATAAAGTTTGGATTTATAAAGATGGACAAGAACAAGAAATTGCGATGTCTGATTTAAAACAAGGACAAACTGTTATTGTTCAAACAGGAAGCATGGTTCCTATTGATGGGGAAATCATTGATGGTGAAGCCATGGTTAATGAATCAAGTTTTACAGGTGAACCATTAAGCAAACGTGTGACATTAAATGATACGGTTTATGCAGGAACGTTAATTGAAGAAGGAAAGATTTTTGTTAAAGTTAGAAACTTACAAGATGAAAGTCGTATTGCTAAAATTATTGATATGATTGATACTAATGAATCATTAAAAGCATCCATTCAATCAAAAGCAGAGCATATGGCTGATGCCATTGTTCCATATAGTTTCTTAGGATTCTTTGGTGTTTGGGCATTTACAAGAAATCTCACAAGAGCTACTGCTCTTTTATTGGTGGATTATTCTTGTGCGATTCGTTTATCAACATCAATTTCAGTGATTTCAGCAATGCAAGAAGCCTCAATGCATAATGTTTTAGTTAAAGGTGGAAAACATTTAGAAAGCATGAAGGATGCAAATGTGATTGTTTTTGATAAAACAGGAACTTTAACACATGCCAAACCTGTTGTACTAGATGTCGTTCCTTTACAAGATTATACAAGAGAAGAAGTTTTAAAAATTGCGGCTTGTCTAGAAGAACATTTCCCACATAGTGTGGCTAATGCAATCGTTCATCAAGCAGAAATTGAAAATTTAAAACATCGTGAAGAACATGCAGAAGTGAAATATGTGATTGCTCATGGTATTTCTACAAGCTTAAAGGGTGAAGATGTTATTATTGGAAGCAGTCATTTTGTCTTTGAAGATGAAGGTGTAGAAATGACACAAGAAATTAAATCTTTAATTTCTTCACTTGAAAGTAAAGGTTCAAGTTCGCTTATTTATCTTGCAATCTCTAAAAAGTTAGCGGGTATTATTAGTATTTATGATCCTTTAAAACCAGAAGCAAAAGAAGTTATTCAAGAACTTCGTGATATTGGTTTTGATAAAGTTATTATGCTTACCGGAGATAGTCCTAGTTGTGCAAAAACAATTGCGAAACAATTAAATTTAGATGATTTTAGAGCTGGTATTTTACCAGAAGAGAAAGCAAGCTATATTGAAAGTCTAAAAAAAGAAGGAAATACTGTTGTTATGGTAGGTGATGGTATTAACGATACACCAGCCTTATCCATGGCAGATGTTTCTATTTCACTTCAAGATAGCTCAGATATTGCGCGTGAACTTGCAGATATTACACTTGTATCAAATTCATTAAATGATATTGTTGCTTTAAGAATGATTTCAGAAGGTTTATTTAAACGTATCCATAGCCAATATCGTTTGATTGTTAGCTTAAATACATCCTTTATTGTTTTAGGAGCATTAGGTCTACTTACACCACAAATGCTGGCAATGCTTCATAATGGAAGTACATTCTTAATTGCTTCAGGATCAACACGTTCATTATTACATTAGAAACAGAATTTTTCTGTTTCTTTTTTTTTTTTTTTGAAAGTTAATTGAAGTTAAGAAAGTGCTTTATTATACTGAATAAAAAAGAGGAGATAGAATATGGCAATAAAAGTAATAATTATGGATATTGATGGGACTTTAGTTAATGATGAAAAAGTCATTACACCACTTACTAAAGAGACCCTTTTAAAAGCACAAGAAAAAGGAGTACGTTTGATTTTAGCTTCAGGAAGACCAACAAGTGGATTATTGAAACTTGCTGAAGAATTGGATATGAGAAATCACCATGGTTTATTTGTATGCTTCAATGGTTCAAAAGTGGTTGATTGCCAAAGTCATGAAACACTTTATAACCATGCGATTTCTGTAGAAGATAGTAAAGCAATCTTAGAACATCTAAAGAATTTTAAAGCAAGACCAATGTTTGATAAAGATGAATACATGTATGTCAATGATGTTTTTGATAATACAATTACTTATAAAGGAAAACCATTTAATGTTATGCAATATGAATCAAGAGGAAATAACTACATCTTATGTGAAAAAAGAGATTTAGCGGCTTTTGTTGATTTTGAAATCAATAAAATTCTTACATTTGGTGATCCAGATTATTTACAAGCGCATTATAAGGAAATGATGGAACCATTCAAAGATCGTTTAAATTGTATGTTTACGTCTGATTTCTATTTTGAATTTACTGCAAAAGGTGTTGATAAAGCCAAAGCTTTAGATACTGTTTTAATTCCTATGGGTTATAAAAAAGAAGAAATGATGGCTTTTGGAGATGCTCAAAATGACAAATCAATGGTGGAATATGTTGGTTTAGGTGTAGCGATGGGAAATGCTTCTGATGAGTTAAAGGCAGTGGCTAATGAAATTACAGATACAAATAATAATGATGGTATTGCTAAAGCTATTATGAAACATATTGAGTTATAAAAACGGAGAAATCCGTTTTTTTCTTTGAGATACTTGAAAAAAGAGAAAAGTGATAGTATTCTATATGTGGTTAGGTTAGGCTAACTATGGGAGGGGTATTATGTTTTTATCGATCAAGGATCTTAAAAAAAGCTTTGGTGAAGATGAATATAAAACAGAAGTTTTAAAAGGTATTGATTTTGAAATTGAAAAAGGTGAAATTTGTGTTTTACTTGGTCCTTCAGGTTCTGGAAAATCAACACTTCTAAATATTATTGGAGGAATCGATCAACCAGATAGTGGCACGATTATGATTCAAGGAAAAACAATTTCAACATTAAAAGAAAAAGATCTAACAAATTATCGTCGTAAGCATTTGGGATATGTTTTTCAAATGTATAATTTGATTTCACATTTAAATGTTGAACAAAATATTGATGTAGGAAAATATTTAAGTAAAAATCCATTAGATAAAGAAGAACTCTTACAAACACTAGGGTTAAAAGAACATCGTTATAAACAACCAAATCAATTGTCTGGTGGACAACAACAAAGAACATCAATAGGACGTGCAATCATCAAAAATCCAGATTTATTACTTTGTGATGAACCAACAGGAGCTTTAGATTATCATACATCAAAAGATATTTTACAATTGATTGAAGATGTTAATAAAAAATATGGTAACACAATTATTATTGTAACGCATAATGATGCGATTAAAGACATGGCTGATCGTGTGATTTATTTGCATGATGGACGTATTCGTGAAAATATTAAAAACACACATAAAATTCCAGCAAAGGATTTGAATTGGTAAAATGAAGAATCCATTATTTAAAAGATTACCATATATTTTAAAAAATGAAATTGCGAAATATTTAATTATATTTTTATTTATGGCAGGGTCTATTGGCCTTATTTCAGGGTTTTTAGTTGCTGATGGCTCAATGATCAAAGCTTATAATGACAGTTTTGATAAATACAATATTGAAGACGGACATTTTCGTTTAAATGATTCTCTATCAAAAGAAAATAAAAAGGCTTTAGAAAAAGAAGGTGTCACAATTTATAATCTTAATTACATTGAAGAAGAAGTAGAATCTTCAAGTACAATTCGTCTCTTTAAACCAAGAAATAAAGTCAATCAAGTATGTATTATGGAAGGAAAACTTCCTCAAAGCAAAAATGAAATAGCGATTGATCGTATGTATGCCGATAATAATAATTACCAAGTAGGCCAAACCATCAAAGTAGGTAAAAAGAAGTTAAAAATTACGGGACTCGTCGCTTTATCAGATTATAGTGCTCTTTTTTCAAAAAATAGTGATCTAATGTTTGATTCTGTTAAATTTGGTGTGGGCATTGTTTCTAAAGAGGAATTTAAAAGCTTTAAAGACGCTAAAATCTATTATAACTACGCTTGGACATATAATGAAGATGTTGATAATGAAGTTAATGCTAGTAATGATTTTTTAAATGTACTAGTTAAAAATATTTCAGGTATTGACGATTATATTCCTCAATATGCTAACCAAGCTATTCACTTTACAGGTGATGATATGGGTGGTGATGAGGCAATGATGACGGTTTTACTTTATATCATTATTGGAATTCTTGCCTTTGTCTTTGCAATCACTACTAAAAATACTATTGAAAGTGAAGCACCAATGATTGGAACACTTCGCGCTATGGGATATACAAAAAAAGAAATGTTGATTCAATATATGACATTACCTATTCTTGTTTCCTTAGTTGCTTGTATTGTAGGAAATATATTAGGATATACATATTTTAAAGATGTCATGGCAGGTATGTATTATGGAAGTTATAGCTTACCAACTTATGTAACGATTTGGTCTGGGGATGCTTTCATTAAAACGACGATCATTCCATTTATTATGATGGTTTTAATTAATTATGGTATTTTAATGAAATCTTTAAAACTATCACCTCTTAAATTTATGAAAAGAGATATTAAAAAAGTTAAAAAGAATAAACAAACATTGGTTTTGCATCGTTTGGGCTTCTTTTCTCAATTTAGATTAAGTGTTATTTTAAATAATTTATCAGGCTATATTACATTATTTGTGGGTGTTTTATTCGCAATTATTTTATTAATGTTTGGAATGGATATGCATCCTGTTCTCGATCATTATCAAGATATTGTTGTTAATAATATGACTGCTAAATATCAATATATTTTAAATACACCAGAATCAGTTGATACCACAGCTATTGAACAAGTTTTTCAAACGATTCCTCAAGAATTTAGAGATAGTTTCTTAAGTTTGATTGATGATCAATATGATGAAATGTATGATAACTATAAAACTAAAACCAAAGGGGCAGAAGCTTTTTCGCTTTACTCATTAAAAACACTTCCAGAAAGTACAATAGAAGAAGATATTAGCCTCTATGGTTTACAAAATAATAGTCAATATATTCATATAAAATCATTACCAAAAAAAGGTGTTTATATTTCAAAAGATGTTGCTGATAAATATAATTTAAAAAAAGGAGATCGTATTTCTTTAAAAGAAAGCTATAAAGATTTACGTTATACTTTTGAAATTAAAGGTATTTATGATGCACCTGGTAGTATGGCACTTTATATGTCAAAGTCTTATTTTAATGAAGTTTTCAACTGTCAAGATGGATACTTCAATGGTTATTTCTCTAATAAAAAAATAACAGATTTAAAAGATGACTATATCGCATCAACCATTACTCAAGATGATTTAACAAAAGTATCAAGACAATTAAATGTTTCAATGGGGGAAATGTTTTATCTGGTTGAAGGTTTTGCGATTGTCATGTTTATCATGCTTATTTATCTTCTTACAAAGATGATTATTGAAAATAATAAAGTATCGATTTCCATGGTTAAAATTCTTGGATATACATCAAAAGAAATACAAAAAATGTATGTTCATGCCACAACGATTGTTATTATGATTTCAACGTTACTTTCTTTTGGAATAACAACATGGATCTTATCTTATGCTTTCAAAATTGTTTTTGAAGAATATGCAGGATGGCTTCCTTTCTATGTGGAAGGTAGTGTTTATATCAAGATGTTTATTATGACAATTATTTCTTATTTGTTTGTCATGATGATTCAAATGAGAAAAATCAAGAAAATCCCAATGGATGAAGCGTTGAAGAATGTTGAATAGAATTTAGGTAAAGAAGGTTGTATCTTTTATAGATGCAATCTTTTTCTATCTGTTGATGATATGGTATAATGCATTTGAAAATTAAAAATGAGGTGATGAAAATGGGTAAAGGGATAAAGTACCTTATTGTGGTCATAGCGGTTATTCTTTCAGTTATTGCAGTAGGTTATCCTTTGATTTCGATTGTTTTATTGCTTGATTTAATATTATTTGTTTTATTGAAAAGAAAATAAAAAATGAGGAGAATATATGAAAAGAAATATTGGAAAGTATGTTTTATGGATTACTTTATTTTTAATAGCGGTCGTTGTATTTTGTCTTGCGATAATTTGGCTTTCACTTGCAATTATGTAAATAATAAGAAAGAAAATCTTATGTTTTTATTCGGTATAAGCTAGGGAGAAAAGTGATGAAAAATTTGGTTATAAAAATATGTGCATTCATGATTTTGATAACACTTTTTACAGGATGTCATCAACAAAATAAATTATATTCATTTGAAACAAAGAAAATAGATGATCAAGTTATTTTGATTTAAAAAAACACTTCAAAAAAACCAATTGATCTATCATTAAAAAATCAAAAAATAAAATGTTTACCGGTAAATAAAGAAACTGCTTTTATCTTTAAAAAAGAGGAATTTAAAGATACTTATTATGACGAAATAGAAGCAAAAGAAAGTACCCAATATCAAGAGTATAATAATTTTGATATCGATCGTATAACTGATATTTCTTTACAGCAATTAAATGAATGCATTAAGAAAAAAATGATAAAAAGAAATGTTATGGGGAAGTTATTGTTTTCTTTTACCAAAATAAATCTCTTGTAGATATTCAAAAACATATTTTTATTTTAAAGGGAAAAGCAAGAGTAATCACTTTTGAAAGTTCAAAAATATGGGATGATACAAAGATAATAGAAAATATATATGTAAAAAATTAGTTTGAAATCAGAGGATTTTATGGAAATATGTAATGGTGCTGATTATTTAGATCAAGTAAAAGAATTAATTATAGAATATACAAAGCGTTTAGGACGGGATTTATCTTTTCAAAATATTGATGGGGAATTATAAAATCCAGTAAAAAAATATACAGCTTCTGAAGGAGAACTTTTAGTGGCTGTAGAAAAGAAAAAGGTGATAGGAATGGTTGCTTATCATCGCCATTCAAAGAGTCTCTGTGAAATGAAACGCTTGTATGTAAAACCAAAATATAGAGAAAATAAATTAGGTAAAAAGCTTGTTTTAAAAATTTTAGAGCATGTTAAAAAAGCGGGATATAAGGAAATGGTGTTGGATACGATTATTCCTTTACAATCAGCAATTTATCTTTATAAAAAGGTAGGATTTGTTGAATGTGAGGCGTATTATCATAATCCAATGGATGATGTATTGTATTTTAAAAAGATACTTTAAGTTATTAGAAAACTAATAGCTTTTTTTATGATAAATTATTTATAGGAAAGAAAAATATGGATATAAATAATAAGGAATACTCTATTTTTAATGATTTATCTCCCAAAATGTTTACTTTTCTCCCAAAATACATATATAATTGGGAGAAAGAATATTGAACTTGGGAAAAAGGAGCAGATAATATGCGGAAGTTTGATTATAATTTTTTAAAAAATCGTACATGGGATAACGAAATTTTATCATATGTTGCTAAAATTCATGAGTATAAAGGGAAACAAGAATTTTATATTCGTTCAAAACCTGTAGAATTAGAAAGATTGATTGAAATTGCAAAAGTTCAAAGTACAGAAGCATCAAACCGTATTGAAGGAATTATCACAACGCGATCACGTCTTCAACAATTAATGAAGGATAAAACAACTCCTAAAAATAGAGATGAAGAAGAAATTTTAGGATATCGAAATGTATTAAATCTCATTCATACAAATTACGAATATATTCCTTTTCAATCAAATTATATACTTCAGCTTCATAGAGACTTATTGAAATATACAGAACATTCCTACGGGGGAAAATACAAAACAACACCTAATGAAATTGATGCAGTATTACCTAATGGTGAGAAAATTATGCTTTTTAAACCTTTGGATCCATATGAAACTCCTGAAGCAATAGAAAGTATATGTCATAGTTATCAAATAGCTCTAGAGGAAGAATTTGTTGATCCGCTTATTTTGATACCATGCGTTATTTTAGATTTTTTATGTGTTCATCCTTTTAGTGATGGAAATGGGCGTATGAGTCGATTATTAACATTATTACTTTTGTATAAAAATGATTATGTTATTGGAAAATACATAAGTATTGAAAAGGAAATTGCAGATACGAAGGAGTTATATTATCAAGCATTGTCTTTATCGGATGATAGGTGGCGTATTGCTGAAAATGATCCTAAGCCATTTATTAAATATATGTTGGGTATTATTCTCAAATGTTATCGCGAATTCGAAAAACGTCTTACGATAAGTGAAAAAAGTGGAGCTAAAAGCACAGCGTATGATATTGTTAAAAATTTTGCTTTAGATACAATAGGTACATTTACAAAAAGAGATGTGATGGAATCATGTCCAAGTTTAGGAAGTTCTTCTGTTGAATTAGCATTAAAGAAATTAGTAGAAGATAAAACAATAAAACGGATAGGAAAAGGACGTGCTTCTAAATATGTTCGTTTTGATGCATGCTAAAATAAAAGTTATATATAAAAAACGGTTATTTTTGAAGTAACCGTTTTTTATAAGACTATTATTTTAATTTTACTATTTCATCTTGATCTAAATATTCTTCGATATAACCACAATTTTCACAAATATAAAATGTGATCAAAGCACTCTTGTTTTTAGTGAAAAAATGTGCAGCTTGTGCAATATTTCCGGCTGCATTAGAGTGAAATGTATCTTTGATTTGAATAATTTTTTGATGATGACATTTTGGATATTTTCCATTTAATTTCATGATTTTCTCCTTCTGTTATTATCTATATTATATATTATTTTATCTATATAATATAGTAAAATGAGAGGCAAAACCTCTCATAATTATTTTTTGTTCTTTTTCCAATAGTGTTGTATTTGTTCGAGCTCTTCATAATTGATTCTTAAAATATGATCTTTAATTTGCTTGATGAAATCGTCTCTAGAATGAGGACTGCTAAAATAGAAGGGTCTACCCTGAATGTGATTGCTATCTAAAATTTCTATCAACATTTTAGAATATTCTACTTTGTAGATTTTTTTAGGATAGTTATTTTGATCACAATGAATCATGTCTTTAAAATATAATGTATTTTCCATATTTGTCACCTCTTTTGATTTATATTAACAAAGCGGGTATGTATTTGATGAAATAAATAGGTGTTTAAAAGGCAAATATTTGGTGTTAAATAGAAATGAATAATAATAAAAGTTTATTGATGATAAAAATAGAATATTATATTTTGAGATAAATGTATGTTTTTTAGACAATTTACAGATAAATGTCTAAAAAAGCATACAATAAAATAAAATATATAGCATTTATCGACACAATACGATATAATTGTGTATTGTGAAGTACAATGTTTGTATTTTATTTAAGAATAAACGACCTAAGTTATTCAAAAAATACGGAGGTAAAATCATGGAAGATTCAAAAAAAATCAAGTGGTATGGTTTAGCTTTCATGGCGTTTTCTACTGTTTGGGGATTTGGAAACGTTTTAAATGGCTTTATCTACTTCAATGGTATCCAAGTAGTTTTTAGTTGGGTATTAATGTTCGCACTTTATTTTGTTCCTTACGCTTTAATGGTGGGAGAACTAGGGTCTGCGTTTAAAAATTCTGGTGGAGGAGTAAGTTCTTGGGTACATGAAACATTTGGCCCTAAACTTGCATACTATGCTGGATGGACATATTGGGCATGTCACGTTACTTATATTGCAAGTAAAGGTAGTGGAGGTTTAAAAGCATTAAGCTGGGCAATTTTTAGAAATGCTGAAGTTTATGATTCGCTTCCAACATTATATGTGCAACTTGCAACACTTGCAGTATTCTTATTTTTCTGTTGGTTTGCTAGTAGAGGGTTAAATCCACTTAAACAATTAGCAACAATTGCAGGAACAAGTATGTTCGTTATGTCAATCTTATATATCTTAATGATGTTTGCTGCACCAGCAATTAATCCAAATGGGGGATATTTATCATTAGATTTTAGTTTTGACAAAATTGTTCCACAATTTAATGTCAATTATTTTACATCACTTTCTATTTTGGTATTTGCAGTTGGTGGGTGTGAAAAGATTTCACCTTATGTAAATAAAGTAGAAAATCCTTCAAAAGGATTCCCAAAAGGGATGATTGCACTTGCAATCATGGTTATGGTATGTGCTATTTTAGGTACATTTGCTATGGGTATGATGTTTGATCCAACTGTAATCAATGCATCACCAGAATCATTCAATTCATATGTATCAAATGGTGCTTACTGGTCATTCCAAAAATTAGGTCAATACTATCATATGGGAGATGCATTACTAATTATTTACGCATTATGTAATATGATTGGGCAATTCTCAACATTAGTATTAAGTATTGATGCACCACTTAGAATGTTATTAGATAATGAAGATGCAAGACAATTCATTCCATCTAAATTATTAAAACAAAACAAATATGGGGCTTATGTTAATGGGATTAAAATGGTTGTTGTTTTATCAGGAAGTATCATTTTAATTCAAATCATTGGTGGAAAAGGTGCTGCCGGAGTGTTAGCACAATTAAATAAATTAAATTCTGTATGTATGCCAATGCGTTATATTTGGGTATTCTTAGCTTATATTGGTTTAAGAAAAGCTTACGATAAGATTCCAGCTGATTACCGTTTTGTTAAGTGTCAACCAATTGCTTTATTCTTTGGTGGATGGTGTCTATTTGTAACAGCTGCATGTTGTATCATGGGTGTTTACTCAACTGACTTATTTACAATGGCTTTAAATGTTATTACTCCTGTTGTTTTAACTGCATTAGGATTAATTTTACCAGCTATTGCTAAAAGAGAAAAAGCTAACGCTATTACAGAATAATTGTGATAAAATATAGAAGAGGTGTTAGAAAATGTATAGGGGAATTTCAAAAGAATTATTAGACTTTTTACAAAAAAGTCCTACAGCATTCCATGCTGTTGAAAACATTAAAGAAGAATTAAACAAAGATGGATTTGTTGAATTATTAGAGGGAAAACCTTGGAAAATGGCTCCAGGTGGAAAATATTATATTACTCGTAATAATTCAAGTATTATTGCTTTAAAGGTCGGAAGCAATTTAGAAAATTATAGTTTTAATGTTGCTGCTTCACATAGTGATTGCCCAACTTTCAAATTAAAAGAAAATGCTGAATTAGAAGTAAAGGGTAAATACACACAATTAAATACGGAAGGTTATGGAGGAATGATTTGTTCAACTTGGTTTGATAAACCATTATCTATTGCTGGACGTTTATTAATTAAAGATGGAAATGAATTAAAAACACAATTAATTAATATTGATCGTGATTTAGTTTTAATTCCAAATATGGCTATTCATATGAACAGAGCGGTCAATGATGGTTATGCATATAATAAACAAATTGATATGCTTCCTTTATTTGGTGGGGCTGATTGTAAACCAGGTGACTTTATGAAACTCGTTGCTAAAGAAGCAGGAGTTCAAGTAGAAGATATTTATGGTAGTGATTTATATCTATATAACCGTACAGCGCCATCTATCTGGGGAGCTAACGATGAATTTATTTCAAGCCAACATTTAGATGATTTACAATGTGCTTTTACTTCATTAAAAGGATTCTTAGCGGGTGGAAATGATCAATCAATCGATGTTTTAGCTTGCTTTGATAACGAAGAAGTTGGTTCAGGAACAAAACAAGGAGCTGCTTCAACACTTTTATATGATGTATTAAAACGTGCTAATAGCGCACTTGGAAAAACAGAAGAAGATTTCTATTGTGCTATTGCTTCAAGTTTTATGTTATCTGCAGATAATGCACATGCGGTTCACCCACATCATCCACAAAAAACAGATGCGACAAACTGTGTTTATATGAATGAAGGAATTGTTGTAAAATCTCATGCAGGTCAAAAATATACAAGCGATGCGGTAAGTATTGCAGTATTTAAAGATTTATGTAAAAAAGCCAATGTACCTGTGCAATTCTTTGCAAATCGTTCAGATGAAGCGGGAGGAAGTACTTTAGGTAATATCGCTATGGCTCAAGTTTCTATGAATAGTGTGGATATTGGGTTACCACAACTCGCAATGCATTCGACATATGAAACAGCTGGAATCAAAGATACTTATTATATGATTCAAGTAATGACAGAATTCTTTAATTGTCATATTAGCGAAATCAATACAAATGTATTAAAGGTAGATTAAGATGAAAGAAAAGAAGTATGATTTATATTTTGAAAACAGTGTTAAAGTAAAAAGTTTAAATGATGATTATTTTAAATGTTATCAAGAAATTGAAAAAGCTTTGTTTAAAAAACAAAAAAATACTTTAAAAACAAATGTTTTGCTTGCGGAAATCATTGAACAAATGATTTCTAGTCAAGAAAAAGGAAAAACAGTTCAACAATTAGTTGGTCAAAATACTCAATCATTTGTTGATCAAATTAATAAAAAGCTTAATTACAAAGAAAAAATCAATCAGTTAAAACAAAGAGATTTTAATAAATATGAAATGTCTGGTATATTACTTACAATGTGCATCTATATTGTACTTCTTTTTGTTAAAGAGTTGGTGGGAAATCATTATTTAATCAATTACTATATTGATTTACTGGTTGCGGTAATTATGCTTTGTATTAGTGTCAAACAACTCTTAAATCAAAGAAATTTAATTAAACGTTATCAAGTTTCCACTCAACCTTTTATTGTTGAAATAATAAGTATTATTATTTCATTATTGATTGCTATTTTATTTTATAACAGTCCTTTTGATATCACTTTTGTTATTTTAGTTATTGCATTTTTTACAAGTAAAAAAATGTATTCAAAATCCTTAAACAATTAAGGATTTTTTCTTTGCATTGTTTAAAAAATATAGTAAAGTATTAGAAGGTGATAAAAATGGAAAAAGAAATCATATTAGAAAATTTAGATGAAAGTATTGTTAATGAGGCAACTTTTTATAGTCAACAAAATATTCCTTCACAGATATCACAAGCACTTTATTTATATGGAAGTACAACAGATTATCAAGTATTAGGATTTATTGAAGCAAGTGGTGATGGAAGTAAAGGAATGATCTTTACGGATCAAGGAATTTATTTTTGTTTTAAAGAACCTCATTTCTTTTTATATGAAGATATTGAAAAATTAATTCTTGTAAAAAAAGAAGAAACTTTTGATTTTTATGCCAAAATCAAAACAAAAACAAGTACTTTTGTCTTTAAAAATAATTATTTAAATTTAAAAGAATTTATTGAATGTTTAAGCGGAATTTTAGAAATGCCAATTTCTTATGAAATGTCTGCTTATGAAAAAGTAGAATACTTTGTACCGCTTGTTTTAGATGATTTAAAAGAAGATGTTTATGAAGATTTAGAACTTTCAAAACAACAGTACCAACAAATAAAAGATATTGAACATGAACTTGAGATGGCAAAAGAACTTAAAGATTTAGATTATCAAGATGAATGTCGTTCTTTATGTCGTTATTGTTTAGATTTCTTTGAAAGTTTAGGACTTGACAGTGATGAAATAGAAGCTTTAAATGAAGCACAAAGTTTTTTTGATCAACAAGATAGTCAAGAAAACCAACAATTAGAAGGAGCAAAACGTTGGGTCGATGAAATGATGAGTAATTATCAAAATGGTGATACAGGAATGTATGATCAAATGAAATCAACAATGGGAAACTTAGGTATTGATGAAGAAAAATTAAAAAATATGTCAAATGAAGAAGTCAATCAATATGTTCAAGATATGTGTAAAAAATTTGGTATTTCACAAAGTTTATTTGATAAATTAAAGGATAAGTTTGGAAGATAGAGGGTAGAGTATGATTAAATTAGTTGTTTTAGATGTGGATGGAACAAGCATTGATAGAGATAATCATTTTTATGATGATGATATTAAAGAAATTGATTTTTATAAAAAAAAGGGCATTGAATTTATGTTTGCTTCAGGTAGAGACATGAATATGATGCTTGATATGATTGAAAAGTCTCATGTAGATGGTGATTTGATTATTAATAATGGGACACAATATCGAAATATTGAAGGAACTAAAAATATTACGCATCCAATGGATGAAGCGGCTTTTAGAAAAATGATTCCTATTTTACAAAAATATAATTATCATATTTCTATTCATACAACAAAAGGAAAATATATTTTAACGGATTTTGAAAGCTATTGGGATTTACATGTTAAATTATTGATGAAAGGTCGTGAGGGCGTTACTTTAGAAGACCTTCCAAATACGACATTCTTTAGAAGATGGGGTTATTTAAATGATTGTACCTCGGTAAAATCAATTGATGATATTTATAACCAAGGAGCTTTGCCTTTAAAAGTAGATGCTAGACATTTAAATCCAGAAGAAGCTAAAGGGGTTGCTGATCGTTTAAGAAGTATACCTCATCTAAATATTTCTTCATCTTATGAAGATAATATTGAAATAACATGTGATGATTATGATAAAGGAATCATGTTAAAAGAAGTTTTAAAATTAAAAGGATTGACCCTTGATGAAGTAGCAACCTTTGGTGATGGCTTAAATGATGTATGTATGCTAGAAGGGTTCCCTTATAGTTTTACACCAGCCAATGGTTGTAAAGAAGCAAAAGAAGTGGCAACATATACTCTTAGCAAAACTGGAGGACAGGGTGCTATTCAAGAAGGCTTACATATTTTAAAAAAATTAAATCTAATTTAAAAAAGAGCGTTAGCTCTTTTTCTTATATGATAATATAAAGATCGTTGACATGATCATAATAAAACCTAAAACATCAATCAATGTAAAAGGGGAATGTAACCATAAACACATACAAATCGTTGCACTTAAAGGTTCAACAGCAGCAATCAAGGATGCTCTCATTGGTCCAATAAGATTGACACCAATCAAATACATCGAAAAAGCTAAAACTGTTCCAATAACGATAATACCGATCATTCCTAAATAACCAAAGATATCTAAAGAAACAGAAATATTCCAAACACGTCCAATGGCTCCTAAAACAACGCCACCAATAATCATTGCATATCCTGTAGGAATTAAACTGCCGTATTTATTCATGATGTGACGAGGAAGTAAGGAATAAAAAGATGCTGCAAGACCAGCCAACACACCCCAAAATAATCCTTCAAAAGATAAAACCATTTCATGAATATTTCCATGCGTTGCAAGGATAAAAGTTCCCCCAAAAGCTAAAGCAACACATAGAAGTTCTTTTTTATAGGGAAGTCTTTTACAGACAAGACAAGTATAAAACATAATAAAGATTGGATTTAAATATTGCAAAATAGCTGCAGTTGAACTATTTGAATAATAGATCGCAGTCATATAAGAATATTGACAAAACATCAATCCTAAGATTGCAAATAAAACAAGTTGAAAAACATCATTTTTATTTTCCCAAATACTTAATGTTTTTTTGGTATCTTTGATAAAACATGTAGCTAATAAAATGATTCCTGCAAAAATCATTCTCATTGTTGTCAGCCACATTGTATTTAAATGATAAGTTTGAAACAAAAATTGTCCCATCGTTCCAGAAATACCCCAAAATGTGCCACCTAATAATGTAATAATAATTCCTTTTTTCATCACTTCACCTCATTTATCGACATTCTAACAAATCTAAATATTCAATACAATTGTTTTTGATAAACAAAACATGTTATACTTTTTACAGGGTGCTATAGCTTAGCTGGATAAAGCGTACGCCTCCAAAGCGTAAACGGGTGTTTAGCTAAAATGATTATAATTTCTACAAAAAATATACGGTACTTTAGCTCAGTTGGATAGAGTATGTGCCTCCGGAGCACAGGGTCATGGGTTCGAATCCCATAAGTACCGCCATATAAAATCAAAGATATCATGGAGTGTGATATCTTTTTTTATTTAAATGTATATTTTTTTAAAATCTCTATCAAACTGTAATAAGAGTGATTGACACAAAGGTTAGGCTATGCTAACATAATATTGTGAGTTAGCTTTAACTAACTAAAGGAGGAGAAAAAATGAAAGTTGTATATGCATCAAGAACTGGAAATGTTGAAAGTATTATTTCTAAATTAGGAATTGATGATGCTTTAAAAATTGAAGATGGTAGTGAAACAATCGACGAAGATTATGTTTTATTTACTTATACTGATGGATTTGGCGATGTTCCTTATGAAGTGGATGAATTCTTACAAAGTCAAAATGAACATTTAAAAGGTGTTGTTGTAAGTGGTGATACTGGATATGGTGAAGCTTATTGTAAAGCAGGAGATGTTATTGCTGAACAATATAATGTACCATGCCTTTATAAAGTAGAAAATGATGGTAGCGATGAAGATATCGAAGCTATTAAAAAAGTGATTGCTTAATTATGCCTTTATCTGCTCACGAATTCGAAAGAAGATTGATCTTTTACGCCTCACCAACACTAACAAAGTTAAAAGTTGCCTGCATGTATAATTTAAATGATTTAGATGATTTAGAAGAATGTATTGATTATTATAATGAAATTTTAAATAAAAAAGATATTTATTTAAAAGTCTTATCCATTAAAGGACGTTCAATGATCTACGTTTATCAAAAAGAAAAATTAAATAAATTATGTTCTTGTAAACAAATTCAAAAAATCTTTAAACAATATGATTACAATTGTACATCACTAGAAACACTTATTATTGACTTACAAAAACGTCTTAATAGTAATGGCTTTCCCCATGAAATCGGTTTATTTCTAGGATATCCAATGACAGATGTTTTAGGTTTTATTGAAGGTAGAAAACATTTAAGTGCAGGGTATTGGAAAGTTTACAGTCATGTTAAAAATTGTCAACAAACATTTGATAAATATCATAAATGTACACATGAGCTTTGTAAAAGATTCAATCAAGGTGAAAGTGTTGAGAAAATATGCAGATATGTTTAATTGGTAAAGTTTTCTTTACCAATTTTTTTTACGATATTAATGAAAACAGTTGTAAAAAATGATATGATAGATGTGTATTTTAAGGAGGAAACAGAATGGGATTTAGAGAAGACTTTTTATGGGGTGGAGCAGTTGCTGCCCATCAATGTGAAGGTGCCTGGCAAGAAGGCGGAAAAGGAATCAGCTGTAGTGATGTAGAAACTGCAGGAGATAACGTAACAGGTGCACCAAGACGTTTAACTGATGGTGTTATTGAAGGTGAAGATTATCCAAACCATGTAGGTGTTGACTTCTATCACCGTTATAAAGAAGATGTTGCTTTATTTGCAGAAATGGGATTTAAAGCATTTAGAACTTCTATTGCATGGACTCGTATTTTCCCTAGAGGGGATGAAGAAAAACCGAATGAAGATGGTTTAAAATTCTATGATGATTTATTTGATGAATGTCATAAATATGGTATTGAACCTGTTATTACATTATCACACTTTGAATTACCTTGGGCATTAGCTAAAGAATATGGTGGATTTAGAAATCGTAAAGCAATTGATATGTTCGTTAAATTTGCAAAAGTATGTTTTGAAAGATATCAACATAAAGTAAAATATTGGATGACTTTCAATGAAATCAATAATCAAGCGGATGTTACACAACATAACTTAATTCAAGAAGGTGCGGTTTTACTTAAAGAAGGCGACGATGCAGAATACTTAATGTATTTATCAGCTCATCATGAATTAGTTGCTTCAGCATTAGCTGTCAAAGCAGCACATGAAATCAATCCTGATTTACAAGTAGGATGTATGATTGGGATGAATGGTGTTTATCCAGCTTCACCAAAACCTGAAGATATGATGAATGCTTTAGGTGCAATGCATCAAAAATATTGGTATGTAGAAGTACATGCAAGGGGACATTATCCTCGTCATATCTTAAAGAAATTTGAAAGAAAAGGATATGATTTTATTACTGAAGAAGATAAGAAAATCTTAGCTGAAGGTAAGGTGGATTATATTGGATTCTCTTACTACATGTCATTTGCGACTCAATATCAAGGACGCAATGAAAAAACATTTGATTATGTACCAGAAGATTTCGTAAGAAATACTTACTTAAAAGCCTCTGATTGGGGATGGCAAATTGATCCACTTGGATTACGTTGGTGCTTAAACTGGTTTAATGACCGTTTTGAACTTCCAATGATGATCGTTGAAAATGGATTTGGTGCTTATGATAAAAAAGAAGCTGATGGTACAGTTGATGATCAATATCGTATTGATTATTTAAAAGAACATATTCAAGCAATGAGAGATGCTGTTGATTATGATGGCGTTGATTTACTTGGATATACAATGTGGTCTCCAATCGACATCGTTTCAGCATCAACAGGTGAATATGATAAACGTTATGGATTCATCTATGTTGACTATAATAATAAACATGAAGGTGATTTCTCTAGAAGTAAAAAGAAATCATTTGATTGGTACAAACACGTTATTGAAACAAATGGACAAGAACTTTAAGAATGAGGTTTTCCTCATTCTTTTTTTATGGTATAATTACTGTAATGGAGGGAAAGAATAGTATGAAAAAAATAATGAAAGTTTTATGTGTATTTGCTCTTGTTTTCCTTGCTGGATGTAGTTCAACAAATTCACAAGATGAACAAAAACAAGTCGTCACTGATTTCTTTACTTATGTAAGTGAATGTGACATTAAAAATCTTAAAAAGATTACAAGTAGTTCTGTTTTAAATGATATGGAACTCGAAAAAATGGAAAAAGAATTAAGTCAGTACACGGAAGAAGAATATGGGAAAGTTTTCGTTGAAGAAACTGATAAATTCAAAAAAGCAATCTTTAAAGATTTATTTACTGATATCGAGATCAAAGATGTAAAAGAAGATGGAGATAAGGTTAAAGTAACTGTTACTGGTAAAGAAAAAGATTATTCAAAAATTGATTTTGATTCAAATGAATTAAATACAACTGCTCAAAATTATATTACTGAACATTATGATGAAATTTCTAAAGTTGTTCAAAAAGAAGGGGAAAATGCAGCACTTATTAAAGTGTTTGACGAAATTGCACCTACACTTTATCAAACAATGAAAGATACATATAAAAAAGCACCAACTAAGAAATTAACATCGACAGTGACATTAGAAAAGAAAGATGATAAATGGATTATCACTGGTCTTGATGAATAAAAGAGATAGACAATCGAAAGATTGTCTATTTTGCTTTTATGATAATATTTGCTATAATGATTTTTGGAAAGTGAGGTCATTATGAGTCGATCTAATTCAATCGTTAAACAAGCTTCAATTTTGGCGCTTGCAGGAATATTAGTTAGAATTATTGGACTTTTGTATCGTAGTCCATTAACTGCAATGATTCTAGATGAAGGAAATGGTTATTATTCAACTGCTTATAATATTTATGCACTTGTATTACTTATTTCTTCTTATAGTATACCTACAGCTATTTCAAAATTGATATCAGAAAAAATTGCCTTACATGAATATAAAAATGTTAAAAGAATATTAAAATGTATTTTTATTTATGTTTGTGCTATTGCTGGAAGTGCAGCAATACTATTATTTATATTAGCACCTTTTATTGTAGATGTTAACGCAGTTCCAGCACTTCGAGTATTATGTCCAACAATCTTTTTATCAGGGTTATTAGGCGTATTTAGAGGGTATTTTCAAGCACATAAAACGACAGTTTATACATCTGTTTCACAAATTATTGAACAAATCTTCAATGCTGTTGTTGCTTTGCTTGCAGCTTATATTTTTATTCAACCATATATTGGAGTAGATGCAACAAAAGTAGGATCTTTTGGAGCGGCTGGTTCTGCGCTTGGAACAGGAGCAGGTGTCCTTGTTGGTTTGGTGTATATGATTTTTATGTATTTGAAAAAGAAAAATACTTTTGTTGAAGAAAGTGATGAAGAAGTTAATGAGCATGTAGATTCCTATCAAGATATTTTTAGAATGATCATGCACATTATTGCACCAATTATTTTAGCAACATGTGTTTATAATTTAGTAACAACAATCGATATGTATATTTTCTATTTTGCACAATCTTTTCATCATATTGATAAAATTGCTTATATTTCAAATTATGGTGTTTATGCAGGAAAATATATCGTTTTACAAAATGTACCAGTAGCACTCGCATCTGCAATGTCTACAGCTTCCATTCCATCAATTTCATCAGCATGGGCTTTAGAAAATGTGAAAGAAGCAAAAGAACATATTACATCAGGTTTAAGTGTCACAATGATGATTTTAATTCCAGCAGCGATTGGAATGGCGGCGTTGGCTTATCCAATTATGGGTGTTTTATTTCCTCAAAAAGCAACAATTATGATGGCAACAAAACTCTTAATATTTGGGTCACCAGCTATTGTTTTTTATGGTTTATCCACTCTTACAAATGGTATTTTACAAGCATTGGGCGAAGTCAATGTACCCTTAAGAAATGCAGCATTTTCTCTTGTGTGTCATATTGTTATTATAGCTATTCTTTTATTTATTACACCATTAGGAGTTTATGTTCTTGTTTTTGGTAACTGTACATATGCCTTTCAAGTATGTTATTTAAATCAAAAAGCTTTACGTAAAAAAATAGGTTATAAACAAGAAATAAAAAGAACATATGTTTTACCTTTGATTGCTTCTTCAATTATGGCAGTTGCCGTATTAGGTATTTATTATGGTTTATTTACCTTAACTCATCGTGTTTTCTTACCACTTATTTTATCAGTTGTGGTAGGGGTTATGATTTACTTTGTCTTAATTATGTATATCTATTGGGAACATCCAACTTATTTGTTTGAAATTCCTTATATGATAAAGCTTTATTACAAAATCAAAAGAAAATTGAATAAATAAACGATATTTTTTTGAAATATCGTTTTTTAAATCCACTTTTTTGTTGTATTAGTGCTATAATGTGACAAAGTTAATTATTATATTGTGATAAGATAAAAGACATTGGAGGGAAAAGAATGCATTATAAAAACGTAAATGGAATTTTATCCAATCAAAATACCATGAATTTATATAGAGGATGTCAACACGGGTGTATTTATTGTGATTCAAGAAGTGCATGTTATCACTTTGATCATGACTTTGAAGATATAGAAGTAAAAGAAAATGCCTTAGTCTTATTAGAAAATTGTTTAAAACATAAAAGAAAAAAATGTATGATTCAAATGGGTTCAATGTGTGATCCTTATATGCCTTTAGAAAATGAATTAAATCATGTAAGAAAAGCTTTGGAATTAATTGATCACTATGGTTTTGGAGTAACGCTTATTACGAAATCAGATCTAGTTTTAAGAGATGTTGATTTATTGAAAAAAATCAACCAGAAAACAAAGTGTGTAGTTCAAATGACACTGACAACATATGATGAAGAATTATGCCAAAAACTAGAACCTCATGTATGTACGACAAAAAAACGTATTGAAGTTTTAAAAGAATTAAATAAACAAGGAATACCAACAATCGTTTGGTTAACGCCAATCTTACCTTTTATTAATGATACAAAAGAAAACATCGTGGCTATTTTAAAAGGATGTTTTGAAGCAGGTGTCAAAGGGGTTATATGTTTTGGCATGGGAGTTACTTTAAGAGAAGGAAGTCGAGATTACTATTATCAACAACTTGATCAACTTTTTCCCGGTATGAAAGAAAAGTATCAATCAACGTATAATGATCAATATACGCTTAATAGTCCGCATAATCGAGAATTAATGAATCTCTTCTTTGAAAAATGCCAACAATATCATATGATGTGTAATTATCCAGAAATCTTTGCTTATTTACAAGAATTTGAAACTAAAATTGAAGTCAAAGAAAAAGAAAGTCAATCATTTGAACAACTTTCTCTCTTTTAAAAAGATGTTTTCACATCTTTTTTTATTTTGTAATTTTTTTATAAACTTCATCTAAATCAACGTCATTACTATGATCCGTAAACTCAATCTTAAGTTCATTTTCATCATATCTAGGTAAAATATGAATATGGAAATGATGAACTGTTTGTCCAGCTACTTCATTTGTATTTGTAAGAACATTGACACCTTTAGCATCCAATTTTTCAACGATTTGATTAGCTAGATTTTTAACTATTTTCATTACATGAGCTAAAGTTTCATCATCTACTTCTAAAATATTTGCATAGTGTTTTTTAGGAATGACAAGAGTATGTCCATAAGTAGCTTGTGATAAATCTAAAAAAGCCATACAAACATCATCTTCATAAACAATCTTTCCAGGAATTTCTTTATTAATTATTTTACAAAAAATACAATCACTCATTTTTCTTCCTCCATAGCTTTATTTTAATGCAAAAAAAGAATAAGGTCGAGACCTTATTCAAAATAATTTTTAGATGTTTTTTTAATTGCTTTTTTAATACTTGGTTCATAAACATCAAAGTTGTATTTTCTTAAATAATAAGTTTCACATTTTGTAGTGAAGTCAGATAAAGAAGTTAAACCTTTCTTGATTTCATCTTTTAAATTAGATTTATCTGTATTATAAACCCAAACAACAGCATATTTTGATTCAGAGGTTTTAATAGCTTTAGCATAAATACCGTCTTTTGTAAATTTATCTAATTTTTTAACAATTTTAGAATCTAAATCACTACTTTTTTTAGTGACCATTCCAGCATCTGTACCACTATTTTCATCAAAATAAGTTGTAAATGATGTTTCGTCAGTAATATCTTTAATAATTTTTAAAGCTTGTGATTCTGTATCAACTGTAAAATATTTAATATATTTTACTTTGTATTGTTTTACTAAGCTTTTAAAATTTTTATCAACATATTTTTCTTGTAAAAGTTGTAATTTTGCATTTGGTGTAATGACTTGTTTAATGAAATCATCTTCATCTTTATATCCAGCATCTGTAGCGTAAGTATTTAAATCACTTGTCCCAGCGTATTGTAAGTATTGGTTTTTTAGTTCATCAACTTTAGAGTTGATAGCATCTTGATCAGTAATTTCTTTATCAGCAACATAGTTAATAGCTGTATTTAAAGTCATGTTAGAACCATCATTATCTAATAAATAGTTATAAATATCATCTTTTGTAACTGTGATATCTGCTGTTTTAACTATGGCTTTATCACCGTTAGAAACATGAGTTACATAAGAATCTTCTTTGTTTTTGAAACTGTTATAAAAGGCATAACCACAACCACCAATTAAACAGATACATACGATAATGATAAGTAAACGATATTGGTAAAGTTTATCTCTCCATGTGTTTTTCATTAGGCTTCACCTCTTTTTGTTTTTCTTTCATCTAAAGCGTTTTTAACAACTTCTTGTACAATTTTTTTGATTGATTTGTCTTTATAAGTTACTTTATATGAGTCATATACAACATATTGTAAGTAATCATCATAAGCGAGTAATGGTGAATCAATATCTGTTTTCTTTAATTCTTTCTTTAAAGCTTTTTTATTTGTGTTTGTTACTTTAACAAAGTAATAACCATCCGTTCCTGCAATTGCATCAGAAACTTGTCCTTCACTTAATGAGTTAATAGCATTAAAAACATTTTCTCCATAAGAATCACTAATACCAGCAGTATCTTTTGTATCAACGATACCTATAGATCCTTTTTTCTTAGAAGTTGTAGAATCATTAGAATAATCTTGAGCAATGTCACCAAATGATTTATCTGTATTGTTGATTAATTCTTTGACTTCGTTTATTTTAGAGTTTTCATCGTCAGTAAGTGAACTTGTATCAGAAACAGAAATTTTAATTAAACTTACATATTTTGGTGAACATTGTTGATAGTAATCATTAAAAACATCATCGAAGTTATCATCAATATAATCTAATAAAAAGTTTGCATATTGGATCTGTTTGATCATTTTTTCGCGATACTGTTTCATGTTTGTATATCCCGCAGATTTTAATTGTTGATTAAGTGTTGATTTGTAATTATCGCCATATTGATTTTTATAGTAAGATTTAATTTGGCTGATAATAGTGTCAGCATCTTCTTCCATATCTTCGTTTACTGGGAATTTTTTATCAATTAAGTTTTGTAATACAGCATTAAAGACAGTTGAATTCTTGCTAGAAGAATCTAAAACATCTTTATAAAGATCATCAGCAAAAATGTTTTTTGTTTTATTTCCTTTAGAAAGGGACGCTACAACATATTTAGAATCCACTTTTTTAGCGGATGATGAACATCCTGTTAAAAGGCAACTGCTTACAAGTAATGCCGCAGCACACTTTTTAAGTTTCATAGTCTTCCTCCTTTATATATGACTTTAAAAGTATACTATTTTTTCCCATTGATTTCAATATTGTGGGCAAAAACACACGGTCAACCATAATTCTTACATAATTTATATTAAAAGGGAAAATGGAAGGAGGGGGTTGTTATGAAGTGTGAAAATTCATTTACACTTGTTTTAGTGTTATTTATTTTATTAGTGATTATTTGTAATATGTTATAAAAAATGCTTAGCAAATCGCTAAGCATTTTGTGTAGGCGGATTGTATTGAAGATAAACACGATAACTAATTTTTATAGTCACTAGAATTGGCATGGCAATAATCATTCCCCAAGCACCAAAAAGTGTTGATCCGGTAAGAATACCAAATAAAACCCACATAATTGATAAATCAATTTTTGATGAATAAATTTTTGGTTGAATGACATATGGTACAACATTTGATTGAATAAAAATCAAAATAAGTAAAATAACAAGTTTTGTTGTTCCCATTGTAATAGATGTCACTATTCCAAGCATATTTGCAACAATTGGTCCTACATAAGGAATAATTGAACTAATAGCTGAAAAAACGCCAAGTAAAATCCAATTAGGATGACCAATTGTTAAATAAACAAAGGCTGTTGTAATTCCTTGAACAAGTGCGCTGATGGCAAAAGCTTCAATGTATTCAATTAAAGAAAAATTGATTTCTTTTAAATAAACAGGTAAATTTTTATCAAATTTTCCTGCAAAATAATTGATTGCTTTACGTATATTTTCGAATTTTAATGACATATAGATTGCAAGAATGGAATAAATCAAACCGTTTCCAATTTTAACAATAACAGAATTTAAAACATCAAAAGTTGTATTTAAGACTGTCATATCTTGTAAAAGTTTTGCAGCTTCATTTTGAATGTATGTCGTTATTTCAGAAATATTGAATCCTAAATGAGAACGAACAAATTTCGAAATAAAAATCAAACCATCTTCAAAAGCGGGATATAAATCGGTAACACTATTAATAACAAGTGGAATAGCAAGTGAGATAATTAGAATCATACAGGCAATAATTCCTACATAAACAAGTGTCACAGATAAACCGCGATTTTTAATATATTTTTGAACCCATTCAATAAGTGGGTTAAAAACATAAGCAATCGCAAAGGCAATAAAGAATGGCTTTATAATCTTCCAAAAAAGAGCCAGAGCACCACCCCAAACTTCTTTTGTAATATCTAATAATAAAACAATCAAAGAAAGCATCAGGATATTTAAAAGGGTCTGGGTAATTTTTTTGGATGAAATAACTTGAAATAAAGATTTCAATATTTTCACATAATCACCCCTTTGTTTAAATAATATATCATATTTTGGATATAATATAAATTGTTAATACAAAAGATTATCACATTCGTTGTTTTTTTTTGGACATTTTAGTAAAATGTTTTGGGTAGAAAGGGGCTTGATTTATGTCAACTTTAAAAATAGAAAATTTACATGTAAGTATTGATGATCGAGAAATATTAAAAGGAATTGATTTAACCATCAATACAGGAGAAATACATGCATTAATGGGACCTAATGGTAATGGAAAGTCTACATTATTATCTGCTATCATGGGAAATCCAAAATACCAAGTAACTAAGGGAAGTATTTACTTGGATGGTCAAAATGTCTTAGAAATGACAGTCGATGAAAGATCGAAAGCAGGAATTTTTTTAGGAATGCAATATCCTCAAGAAATTCCAGGAGTTGTCACTTCTGACTTTTTAAGGGCTGCACTTAATGCACATCAAGAAAAACCAGTATCTTTATTTAAATTTATTAAAGAACTAGATAAAAATATTGCTGATTTAAAAATGGATGAAAACTTAGCACATCGTTATTTAAACGAAGGTTTCTCTGGTGGAGAAAAGAAAAGAAATGAAATTTTACAAATGAAACTTTTGAAACCAAAATTTGCATTATTAGATGAAATTGATTCAGGATTAGATGTTGATGCTTTAAAAATTGTTTCAGAAGCAATTAATGATATGAAATCTGAATCATTTGGATGTGTGATGGTTTCACACTATGAAAGATTATTTGAACTTGTACCACCAACACATGTTCATATTTTAGTCGATGGAAAAATTGTTTTAAGTGGTGGACAAGAATTAATTGATCGTATCGATAAAGAAGGTTATCGTTGGGTTAAAGAATTAGGTTTTGAATTTGAAACTGAAGAAGAAAGACAACCAATCGTTTTAGGTAGTTGTGGAAACAAGGTTAAAGCAAAATAATGAGTAGATTAACAGATATTGACAATTATCTTGTTGTTGAAAATGGTCAAATCAAAGAATCAACTTTTAAACAAGATATTCAAATTCAAAATCAAATTTTAACAATCAATGAAGATGCTAAAGTACAAATCATCTACAAAGCAACACAAGAAGGAGATTATCAATTTGATATCACACTTAAAGAACGTTTACATGTAGATTTGATTGAAATGTATGAAGCATCTACAAAATGTAGATTTACAAAAAATATTAAAGTTAATGAATCTTGTGAAGTATTAAGATATGTTGAAAAAAACAGTCATGAAAATATTTCTATTGATTTGGATGAAAATGTGGATGTTTGTGCCAACGCCCATATTTCATGTGCCTATGTTGAACTTACAGATTATTCAACTTTTAGTAAAGTGAAATACCAATTACTTGAAGAAGGAGCAAGTGCAAGACTTCGTTTAGCTTCTTTAAGTAAAGAACTAGAACATAAACATTATGAAATGACTTTAGAACATCTTGCGCCTCATACATATGGGGATATGGATAACTATGGTATTGTTAAATCAAAAGCAAGTTTATTGATTGATGGAATTGGTCGTATTCATAAAGGAATGTATCAATCAGATACGCATCAAACAAACAAAATCATTGTTTTTGATGAAGGTTGCAAAGCCCAAGCAAATCCTTATTTATATATTGATGAATATGATGTTAAAGCAAGTCATGGAGCTAGTGTTGGAAAAATTGATGAAGATCATCTTTACTATTTACAATCACGTGGTCTTTCTAAACAAGATGCGATGCACCTTGTTACTTATGGGTATTTCTTGCCTGTGTTAGAGTTTATTAGTGTTGATTCACTTAAAGAAAGATTCTCTGATGTATTAAAAGAAAAGGTGGGATTATAATGATTGATGTTTCAAAAATCAGAAATGATTTTCCAATGCTTGAAAAAACTATGCATGGGAAACCACTTATTTATTTAGATAATGGGGCAACTACTTTAAAACCACAATGTGTTATTGATAGCGTATGTGATTATCTTACAAATTATTCAGGAAATGCACATCGTGGAGATTATGATTTATCACATGAAGTGGATACTAAGTTTGAACATGTACGCAGTATCGTTGCCGATTTTATTCATTGTAAACCAGAAGAAGTTGTTTATACCTATGGTTCTTCGGATAGTTTAAATATGGTTGCTTTTGGCTATGGAATGACACATTTAAAAGAGGGAGATGAAATTTTAATTACGCTTGCAGAACATGCTAGTAATACACTTCCTTGGTTTGAAGTAGCTAAACATACTGGAGCTGTTGTTAAATATATTGACCTTGATAAAGAAGGAAAAGTTACTTTAGAAAATGTCCAAAAAGCAGTTAATGAAAATACAAAAATTATTTCAATTGCACAAATTACTAATGTCTTAGGGTATTTAGCGCCAATTAAAGAAATCTGTGCTTTTGCTCATCAACATGATATTGTGGTTTGTGTAGATGGTGCTCAAAGTGCACCTCATCATGTAATCGATGTAGAAGATTTAGATGTTGATTTCTTTGCCTTTTCAGGACATAAAATGTGTGGACCTACAGGTGTAGGCGTGCTTTATGGTAAATATCATTTACTTGAAGAAATGACACCAACACGTTTTGGTGGAGGGAGCAATGCACGTTATAACAGTTGTGGTTTAGTGAAGTTAAAAAATGCACCAACAAAATTTGAATCGGGGACACCAAATATCGAAGGTGTTATTGGTCTTGGTAGTGCAATCGAATATTTACAAAAAATTGGTATGAAAAATATTGAAGAACATGAAGCGATGCTTCGTAAATATGCGATTGAAAAGATGAAACAATTGGATAACATTGAAATTTACAATGAAAATGGGGTAGGACCTATTGCTTTCAATATTAAAAATGTCTTTTCTCAAGATGGTGCTTCTTTATTTAATACTTATGGTATTGCTATTCGTGCAGGACAACATTGTGCGAAAATTTTAGATGAATATCTACATGTTTCACAAACGTTAAGAGCTTCATTCTATTTCTACAATACAAAAGAAGAAATAGATCAGTTTATTGAAGTATGTAAGAAAGGGGATGACTTTTTAGATGCCTTCTTTGGATAATATGATGCTTCGCCAAATTATCATGGATCATTATGAAAATCCACGTAATCATGAATTGGTAGAAGATGATAGCTATAAAAAAGTCAATATGGATAGTGAAACTTGTATTGATAATATTGATATACAAGCAAAAATAGAAGATGGAGTTATAAAAGATATTCGTTTTGATGGCGAAGCATGTGCAATTTGTACATCAAGCACTTCTATTATGACAGAATTATTAATTGGTAAAACAATTGATGAAGCAAGAGTTATTATTAAAAATTATATGAATATGATTTTTGAAAAAGACTATGATCCTGAGATATTAGAAGAAGCAATTGCTTTTTATAACACCCATAAACAAGCAAATCGAATTAAATGTGCAACTCTTGGATGGAAAGGAATTACACAATTAATTGATGAAAGTGAAAAGGAGGATACTCATGGAAAATGATGAAACAATGATTCCTGATAAGGATGTCTCTGTTTTTAAAACACCAAAGGGAATTAATGAAGATATCGTTAGAGAAATCTCAGCCATTAAAGGGGAACCTGAATGGATGTTAGAGTATCGTTTAAAAGCACTCGATTGTTTTTTGAAAAAACCAATGCCTACTTGGGGTGTTGATTTAAGTCGTGTGGATTTTGATGAATATACGTATTATATTCGTCCTTCTGATAAACAAACAAATAAATGGGAAGAAGTTCCTGAAACGATCAAAGATACTTTTAATAAATTAGGAATTCCTGAAGCAGAACAAAAATATTTATCAGGGGTTACAACACAATACGAATCAGAAGTGGTTTATCATAATATGTTAAAAGAAGTTCAAGAAAAAGGGGTTATTTTCTTAGATATTGATAGTGGTTTAAGAGAATATCCAGAACTTTTTAAGAAATATTTTGATACAGTTATTCCTTATAATGATAACAAGTTTTCAGCTTTAAATGGAGCTGTATGGTCTGGAGGTTCCTTTATTTATGTACCACCAGGAGTAAAATTAGAAAAACCTTTACAATCTTATTTCAGAATTAATTCTGAACAAATGGGGCAATTTGAAAGAACACTTATTATTGTAGACAAAGGTTCTGATATTCATTATGTGGAAGGATGTACAGCACCAAATTATTCAAAAGACTCATTACATACAGGAGTTGTTGAAATTGTTGTTCTAGAAGGGGCAAAATGTCGTTATACAACAATTCAAAACTGGTCCAATAACATTTTAAATCTTGTTACACAAAGAGCAAAAGTTTATAAAAATGGACAAATGGAATGGGTTGATGGAAACATTGGATCGGCTGTTACAATGAAATATCCAACATGTGTTTTAATGGAAGAAGGGGCTAAAGGTTCTTGTATTACTATCGCAGTTGCTGGAGAAAACCAAATCATGGATTCTGGGGCTAAAATGATTCATTTAGCACCAAACACTTCAAGTAGTATCGTTTCGAAATCTATCGCTAAAAATGGCGGTAAAACAAATTATCGTGGATTAGTACAACATAATCCAAAAGCAATCAACGCTAAAAGTAAAGTGGAATGTGATACATTGATCTTAGATCAAATTTCAACAAGTGATACAGTTCCAACAAACTATGCACGAAATAATGATTCTTTAATTGAACATGAAGCAACTGTTTCTAAAATCTCTGATGAACAACTTTTCTATTTAATGTCACGTGGTCTTTCTAAAAAAGATGCCACAGAAATGATTGTTATGGGATTTATTGAACCATTTTCAAGAGAACTTCCAATGGAATATGCTGTTGAATTAAATCAATTAATTAAAATGGATTTTGGCGAAAATGGAATTGGATAAAAAACAATTACGAAAGAAATTAATACAAATGAGATTGACTTTTGATGAAAATCAAAAACAATCTCATTTCATTATAGAAAAGTTAAAAAAAGATGTTCATTTTAAGCAAAGTAAAAAAATAGGAATTTACTTGTCTTATAGAAATGAAGTAGATACATGGAAATTAATTCAAGAATTCAAGGAAAAAAAAGAATTTTATGTACCGATTGTACGAGGACAAGAAATGTATTTTACAAAGTATAAAGAACCTATGCAAAAAAACAAATATGGTATTTTAGAACCGGATGAAAAAATAGAAATCAGTAAAAATCAACTCGATTTAATGATCGTACCACTTGTTGGTTATAATCAAGACAATTATCGTTTAGGCTATGGAGGGGGCTATTACGATCGTTATTTAAAAAAATATAAAGGTTATACGATTGGTTTAGCTTATACATTCCAATATTTAAAAGATTATCAACCTGAATCTTTTGATATTCCACTCAACCAAATTATTACTGACGAAAAAATATAAAAAAATGTAAAAACATGTTGACGATAGAAAAAATAGATGCTATTATAAGTGAGCACTGGTCGAGGAGGCT